>ENA-OWNT01000319-OWNT01000319.1-seawater-metagenome-genome-assembly--contig:-NODE-319-length-125319-cov-5.982123_pt1 | contig 125319 bp, 101 predicted proteins | sample MGYA00238136_ERZ651165 | MGnify/ENA primary metagenome ERZ651165 (study PRJEB26861, sample SAMN08777766) | seawater metagenome | isolation source: coastal seawater | place: USA: Florida | collected...
CCGTTCATGGGCTCTGGAAGCGCGGGGCGCGCCGCTGTCCGGCACGGCCGCAACTTCATGGGCAACGACACGTGCGACGAGGCGGTCGACATCAGCCGGCGCCGACTCCTCGAAGAAGGGGCAGTGGAGATCGACCTGCTCGGTGACGGGCCCCGTCAGGCGAGCCTAGGCTTCCGCTAGGCCTGGGCAGCTCGCCAAGCCTCGAGGTCGAAGGGCGCCTTGTTCGCCACGACCACGTCCCACCAGCCGAAGACGCAAGCCAGCACATGGTCCAGCTCTCTGGTGTGCTTCGAGGGCTCCAGAGTCGCCAGGTCAGGCAGACAGTAGGCCGCGGTCTCCGACCCCCGGAGCATGTGCAGAACGCCGTCCGACCACCCCTCCCCGGCGTACGCCACGATGCCGTGTGTCCACATCGCCTCGGTGTCCTGGACCGTGTAGGGGATCTTCTCGTCCGCGGTGCCCTGCGTTTGCTGGAACTTGCACTCGACCGCCAGGGCGATGCCTCGCTCGTGGTCCACGACAAGGATGTCGACCCGACGGTTCTTGCCGATGATCGACTTCCCCATCGCCACCTCGCGGTAGACCTCGACCCCGCGCTCGCGGAAGTTGTGCGCCAGGTAGGCGGCCACCAAGTCGCTGTACTGCTTGCCCGTCATCACCGGCCCCTCGAACGTAGACGCCGACCCTACCCCAGCGCTGCGAGCTCCGGCACGAACGGGGTCACGTCGACGAACTCCACGCGATCCTTCATGGTGGCGAAGTAGTCGCGGACACGCTCGAACCGCTCTCCGTACTTCGCTCGGAAGTCTTGGGTCACGCGCTTCGTGTTCAGCACGGTGGAGATAGACCTCCGCCCGTTGAAGAACTTCAGTGGATGCTCGAGCCCGAGCAAGGCCAGCTGCCGCTTCTTCGAGGTGTGGTGTTCCGCGAGGTAGAAGAAGTCCTTGAAGGTCTGGTTCTGCCGGATGGTCTCGGACCCGCCCGCCCAGTTGATGAACTTGAACTCGGCGACCCGATGCGACGTCTCGACATCGAACGCGCGCCCCGTGTTGCCAGCCCCCAGCGACAGACTCTCGATGACCTCTCCGGGCTCCAGGATGTGCGGCAGCACAGCGAGAATCCCGGCGGCGTGGATGGCCACGTCGATCTGGCTGGACGCCAGCTTCACCTTCCGCAGGGCTTGAAGGAGATCGGAGTCGATACCCTCCGTCTCGTTCATCTGGCGGGTCCCACTCCCATCGAGCGAACGAGCGTCCCCCTCCAGCCCGGCGATCCGGTGCTTGAGGTTGTCCCCCTTGAACCGCAGCAGCAGCTCCACCGCATCTTCGACACCTTCACCCAGGTCGACAGCTCCCTCACACGCGCCTACGACGGCGTCGGCCTCGGGCTGTCCATCTCCAAGCGCCTCGCCGAGCTGATGGGTGGCAGCATCTGCGTCACCAGTGAGGTCGGCCGCGGGTCCACCTTCCGTCTCACCCTCCCCTACGACCACGCCGCGGGCTTCGAGCCCATCAGCCAGCGCCCCATCACCCCGGTCAGCCCCATCACCCCGGTCGACGATGGTGCCCAGCGGCCGGTCGTTCTCGTGGTCGAAGACGACCCCATCAACACCGCGCTCATCCTGGAGGTTCTCAAGACCCTCCCTGTCGACGTCGAGCACACCGGCAATGGCGAACGCGCGGTCGAGCTGGCGCGCACCATCTCCTTCGATGCCGTGCTGATGGACGTTCAGCTCCCCGGCATGTCCGGCCTCGAGGCCACCCGCCGCATCCGCGACGCCGTCGCCGAGCAGCCCAGCGTCATCATCGGCATATCGGCCCACGCCCTCGAACAGCACCGCTCCGAGGGCCTGCAGTCGGGCATGGACCTCTACATGCCCAAGCCCATCCTGCCGAGCCACCTGCTCCGAGAGCTGAGGAACAGGTTGGGGCTGGAGTAGTCAGCCCGCGTACTTCCCTGGGCACAGCGCCTTCGCCGCCTCCCAGGGGTCGGAAGCCGTCCGCACCACCTCGAAGGTGAAGGGCAGCAAAAGCTCGGGAACGGCCTCCACTGGCGGATCAGCGACCACCAGCCGTCTCAGGAGTCGACCCGCGAGCGGATACCAGCGGCCCGTCTCCCCGTCCCAGGCGACCTCCACGCGGCGGTCATCCCCCACGCCACCCGACTCGATGAAGGCAAGCTCCTCATCGAGGATCTGGTCGAAGTCCTCCCGAGAGACCCGCCCATGGGCAAGCTCCGCCCACAGCTCCCAGCGAGACCGCTCGGTGGTGGCGAGGTCATCCATGATGCGCACCATCACGTCGTCTCCGCCGGCAGTCCTCAGGTGGGACGGCAAGGCCACGCAGCCCACACCACTCAGCCATCCTGCGAGGTACTGAAGCGCGACGAACACGTTGTAGCGGACCTCCTCGGGGTCGTCGTTGGCGATGACCTCAGACACCTCGATGTTCGCAGCCAGCAGGCTCCGCTCGTAGCCGGGGGCGCCGGGAGCGAGTCCGTCGATGTCGTCGGTCGCGAGGAAGGAAAGCACCTTGTCGAGCTCGTCCGGGTCGTCCACCAGCACCCGCACGAGCGCGTCGAGGGAGGGGTCCCCGGGGTCCGCCTCCTGCCTGCGGAAGGCCTCCACCAGCGCGATGCCAGGCCGCACGAAGTCGGGATGGGCCACCCAGAAGCCCGTGAGACCCCGCCGCAGCTGGGTGACGACGTCGCGGATGTAGCCGACCATGCTCACCGACCAGGAGCGGGGGTCGCCCGGAAGGGGCAGCACGCCGTACATCCCGCCGATGGCCAGCCCACCCGCCAAGCGCATGGTCTCTGCGAGAACGACGTGAGATTCGCGAATATGGCGAATCACGATGTCGGGGTCGGCCTTCACCGGGATGCGGTAGCCGGGGTCGTGGCGGAACAGACGGGCGGCTGCTGCGAGGTAGTCGTGCCAGCCCAGGCTGCCGCCCAGGAAGTGGGGCCCCAGAGCAGCGGCCATCTCGCGAATTCGAAAGATGGCGCGTGGATTCTCGAACACGCAGAGCACCCGCGGCACCACGGGGGTCCAGCTCGGGTCGGCGGCGGACACCACCTCCACCGCCGTCTCGAGCAGAGTCCTCAGATAGGCGGCCTCCTCTTCGTTCTCGAGCTTGGGAACGTAGAAGACCATCGCCCGCTCGCCCACGTGGCGCAGGTGCCAGAGGTGGGTGACGAGGTCGAAGACGTGCAGGGGGATGGGCTGGCCATCGAGGAGGTGGGCGGCGTCGGGGAGGGCGAGACCAGGGATGCGCTTGATGGGCAGTGCGAGGCCATTTTCAGCGAGCCGGTAGTGCTTCCTGGGAGTCTCGAAGGACAGGGTGCCCTCGAAGCAGCCGCGCAGGTTCTCGCCCGAACGCATCAGCAGCCCGAGCATGGGGGTCTGGGAGTCCTCGTCGTCGGCGCCCCAACGCGGCACCAGTCCAGAAGCCTCCACCAGCTCGGCGAGGACGGGGTCTTCGTCGGGGGCCCGTCGGTGCAGGGCGTTCATGGCGTTGATGGCCATGCGAGGGGTGTCCGGGGGACCGAAGAGGGTGACCTGGTCGCCCTTCAGGAAGTCTGGCACCGCGACGGTCGGAAGGGGGACGGGCGCCCCGGGCTTGGGACCCACCACCACCCGGCCGGCCGCGTCGGTCAGGCCGATGATGGAGGGGTAGTCGAGGGAGCTCACCGACACGGTGGCTGGCTCGCGGAAGCGGCTGCGGGTCTCTCGGTCGATGAATGCACGGTCGACAGCCCGTTGGTGCAACACGGCCCGAAGCCGGGGGGCCACGCGTCGGGTGACCTCGACCACACAGGCCATGGCCTCGGGCGTCTGCACCTCGGCGAAGCCATCGGCCACATCGGCAATCAGGCTCAGACCGGGCACCCCGTCCATCGGGGTGGCGTCCGCAGCCAGTCGTGCCCGCAGTCCCTCGGGAACACAGGCGGCGTAAGCGGGCATCGAATACACCGAAACGCCGTCCTCCAGACCATTCTCAGCGTTGTCCACTCAAGGCTCCAGGGGGGCGCCAGCGTCGATCCACCGACCCAGGAGGGCACGCTCTTCGGCTGTCATCTTGGTCACGTTGGCCAGCGGCATGATCTCGGAGTCGACCGCCTGGGCCCGGATGAGGGCGGCGCTGCGCTGCAGCTCGCGCGGGTCGTCGAAGGACAGGCCCTTGGGCGCCTCGGTCATGCCGGTCCAGGTGGGGGTGGCCGAGTGACAGGTGCTGCAGCGTTCCTTCACGATGGGACCCACTTCCGCGAACGACGGGGCTGCCACGCCAGCCTCGGGGGCGGGCCTCGGACCGTGCACCACGAAGGCCAGCGACACCATCGCGAGCGCAGCGACCGGCAGAATCCACTTGTTGTGCTCGCCCTTGCCCTTGAGGTTGAACCAATGGCGGACGCCCGCGCCGATGACGCTGATGCCCAGCAGCACAGCCCAGCCGAGCGAGTGGCCGTAGGTGAACGGGAAGTGGTTGCTCACCATCACGAAGAGCACCGGCAGCGTGAGGTAGTTGTTGTGCAGCGACCGCAGCGAGCCGGCCTTGCCCTTGGAGATGTCGGGCGCCTCGCCCTTCATCATGGCGTCGACCATCGCCCGCTGGCCCGGGATGATGACGAAGAAGACGTTGAGGGCCATCATCGTGCCGAGCATGGCGCCGACATGGATGAAGGCGGCCCGGGGGGACAACACCTGCGACAGCCCGAAGGCCGCGCCCGTCATGAGCACGAAGCCCACGATGGACAGCGCGACCGGCTGCTTGTGCAGAGGCGACTTGCACAGCAGGTCGTAGACGAGCCAGCCCACCACGAGGCTGCCCACCCCCACGCCGGCCGCCGCACCCGCCGAGAGGGCGCTGTCTGCGGGGACCATCATCACGTCGGCCTGCAGCCAGTACACGACCATCAGCAGGATGACGCCCGTCACCCAGGTCAGGTAGGCCTCCCACTTGAACCAGTGGAGCGTCTTCGGCAGCTCATCGGGCGCGCCGGCGTACTTGCGCACCTCGTAGAAGGCCCCGCCGTGAACCGCCCAGAGCCCACCGGCCAGCTCGCCGTTGGGATGGGGACCCGGCACCGGCCGCACATGGTTGTTGAGCCAGTTGAAGTAGAAGGACGCGCCAATCCAGGCTGCCCCCACGATGAGGTGGGCCCACCGGGTGAGCAGGTGGAGCCAATCGGACAGCCAGGGGGCGATGAGGGGTGCGTCGAACATCAGGTCTCGGGGTCAGTAGAGGCGGCTCGAGCTTCCAGCGTGGCACTTCGGCAATCAGCGGTCAGCACGCAGCTTTCCAAGCAGGGAGGCCAGCATGCGCTTCAACTCAGTGGTCTGGTCGTGTGGACGGCGGTGCTCGTCTGCAACCAGAAGCCCGAGGTCAAGCGCCAGCAGAAGGTGGTACTCGACTTCGCTCGCTGAGCCCATCGCGAAGTCGAGAAAACGCGCGAAGTCCTGTCGGGACCTGCGGCCGCATCCCTCGCCAGTGTTCGCCGAGATGGAGACACTCGCGCGTCGGAGCTGGCTGGTGATTCCAATCCGCTCCTCGGAGGGAAGCCCACCAGAACACGGTAGGCCGCCAGCACCAGTGCATGCGCCTTGTGCCAGACCTGTAGTCTTCGAGAGTCCTTCACGACCTGCCTTGCCCTCTGGACTGACTGCTGACTGCTGACTGCTGCCCCGCCACAGGCGCGACACTCCGCCACCAACGATGGCCGCAAGCGGAGCCCCGGAGGATACACCGGCTGGCCGCCCACGACGAATGCCACCACCGAGGAGTCGACGTGTCCCACACCCTCTTCAGCCACCGCGTGCTCATCGATGGCCGCCTCGTGCGGGCCCGGGTGGGCTGGAGCGGCGACCGCATCGACCTCGTGGCGCCCGCGGAAGCGCCCTGCAAAGGCGACGTGCTGCTGGGCGACCTGCTGGTGACGCCGGGGGTCGTCGACACCCACGTCCACGTCAACGAGCCGGGCCGCTCCGAGTGGGAGGGCTGGCAGACCGCCACCGCCGCCGCGGCGCTGGGTGGGGTCACCGTGCTGGCCGACATGCCGTTGAACTCCGACCCGGTGACCACCTCGAGGGATGCACTTGGCGCCAAGCTGGCGTCGATGCAGGGGCAGCTGCGGGTGGACTGCGCACTGTGGGGTGGCGTTGTGCCCGGCAATGTGGCCGAGCTGGCGCCCATGGTTCGCGACGGAGTGTCGGGCTTCAAGTGCTTCTTGTGCCACTCGGGCATCGACGACTTCCCCAGAGTCGAACGCGCCGACCTGCTCCGTGCCATGCCGGTTCTCCGCGACGCCGGGGTGCCCCTGCTGGTACATGCCGAGCTGGAGAGCGAGCTGGCCGAGGCCGTGCAGGCGCCCGACGACGAGTACGCCAGCTGGCTGCACGCGCGACCGCCCGAGTTCGAGGATGCCGCGGTGGCCATGATGGTCGAGCTGTGCCGACAGACCGGCTGCCCCGTCCACATCGTCCACCTGTCGAGTGCTGGCGCGGTCGACCTGCTCCGCGCTGCCAAGGCCGAGGGCCTGCCCATCAGCGCCGAGACCTGCCCCCACTACCTCTGTCTGCGCGCCGAAGACGTCCCCCGTGGCGACACCACCTGGAAGTGCGCGCCCCCCATCCGCCCCAATGCGAACCGTGAGCTGCTCTGGAAGGCCCTCGACGAAGGCGTCATCGACTTCGTGGTCACCGACCACAGCCCGTGCATCCCAGGCCTCAAGCGCCTCGACACCGGCAGCTTTCCCGACGCCTGGGGGGGCATCGCGTCGCTTCAGCTCGGACTTGCGAGTGTGTCCACCGAAGCCCGCCGCCGGGGACATGGCTGGGCGCGCATCTCGGCGTGGATGTCGCAAGGGCCCGCCAGGCTCCTGGGACATGGCTCGGGTCGCATCGAAGTGGGGGCACGGGCGGACCTCATCGCCGTCGCGCCGGATGCTGGCTTCGTGGTGGACGGGACCGCTCTTGCCCACCGGCATCCCCTCACCCCCTACGACGGGATGGCTCTGACAGGACAGGTGAAGCACACCTGGCTCCGCGGACACCAGATTGTCGAAGACAGCCAACTGGTCGACGTCTTCGCAGGACAACCCCTCCCCCGCACCTCCGGACTCCCCCGATGAACCGCACCCTCGGCAGCCGCTTCGCCGACCTCACCGAGCTGTCCTCCGCCACCCTCGGCGGGCGCGCCCTCTGGTCGAGCGACGCATTCTTCGCCTCTCACGACAACCTCGTGAAGCCCCATCCCGCCGTATGGGACGCCGACCGCTACACCGAGCGGGGCAAGTGGATGGATGGCTGGGAGCCGCGCCGTCGCCGACACCCCGGCCACGACACCGCCATCGTGAAGCTGGGTGCCGCTGGTGCGCTCGCTGGCGTGGACATCGACACCAGCCACTTTCTCGGCAACCACGCCCCCTTCGCCTCCCTCGACGTCACCACGGCCCCCGCCGATGCCACGGCCGACTTCCTTCGAGACCAGGCCGAGTGGACGACCGTGCTCGACCAGACCCGCCTCGAACGCGGAGGCTCCAACGTCTTTTCGGTGCGCCCCCTTCGAGCGACCCATGTGCGCCTGCACATCTACCCCGCTGGCGGCGTGGCCCGACTGCGTGTGTATGGCCGCCCCGACGCTGTTGTCGAAGACCGCTGCGACCTCGCCAGCGCCACGCTGGGCGGCAAGGCCCTCGCCTGCTCCGACAGCTTCTTCTCGCGCATGGACAACCTCCTTCGTCCCGACGTGGCCAAGGACATGGGCGACGGCTGGGAGACGAGGCGCAGCGCATTCGACCGGCAGGACTGGGTGGTCGTGGCCCTCGCCCAGCCCGGCCTGCTCGACACCATCCGCGTGCACACCCGCCACTTCAAGGGCAACTTTCCCACCGGCGTCCGGCTCGAGGGGCTGTACTGGCCCGGCGGCGCGCCCCACGCACTTGCCAGCTCCTCCGCCTGGACCGCCCTGGCGCCCGACACCCCCCTCGGCGCCGACCAGGCCCACGACATCGCCGTCACCGAGCAGGTCCCCGTCACGCACCTGCGCATGACCATCCTGTCCGACGGCGGTGTGTCCCGGCTGCGGGCATTCGGCCGGCCCACGACCGCCTGTCCGGCCGACACCGACGCCCTGCTCACCTGGCTCAACGAACTGTCCGCCGAGGCCTGCGCCGCCACCTTGCACCGCTGCTGTGGCTCCACCCGCTGGGCCCGGCAGCTCACCGCTGACCGTCCCTTCCGCAGCCGCGCCCACCTGCACGGACAGGCGGCCCACCGCTGGTGGCACCTCGGACACGCCGACTGGCACGAGGCCTTCAGTCACCACCCCCGCATCGGCGCCGACGCCGCCCGCCTCCGCGAGAAGTTCGCAGCGACCGCGAGCTGGTCCGCAGGCGAGCAGGCCGGCATGGCCACCGCCGACGAAGCCACCATTCAGGCCCTGGCTCAGGGCAACCGCGACTACGAGGCCCGCTACGGCCACATCTTCCTCGTCTGTGCCTCGGGCCTCACCGCCACGCAGATGCTCGGCAAGCTGAAGGCCCGCATGGGCCACGAGCCGACCGCCGAGCTGCACATCGCCGCCGGCGAACAGGCCAGGATCACCGCACTGAGAATCGACAAGCTCGTCCCCGGAGAGTCCCCATGAGCGCCATCACCACGCACGTACTCGACACCGCCCGCGGCACCCCTGCAGCCGGCGTCCCCGTCACCCTCGACCGCATGGAGGGCGGGGCCTGGACCCGGGTGGGTGCAGGGCTCACCGACGACGACGGCCGCTTCAAGGGCCTGCTCGGTGGCGGTCCCCTGGTGGAAGGCCACTACCGCATCGCCTTCGAAATTGCCGACTACCACGTCAGTCACGGCGTTCAGGGCTTCTTTCCGCGCGCCGCCATCGAGTTCATCGTGACCGACGCCAGCGCCCACCACCATGTGCCACTGTTGCTGAGTCCCTTCGGCTACTCGACGTACCGGGGGAGCTGATCCGGGGGTTCGCGCCCTGACACGCCAGATGTCAAGACCGCGTGCCTGTGGCCGTTGTGACTGTTCACCGCCAGCTGTTTCCGCTACGATTGCAGCGCATCTCCGGAGTTTTTGCCATGGCCCAGCGCGTCTTGTTTGCCAGCCTCCTCCTCCTCGTTGGCTGCGAAGCCGCCGAGCTCGAAGTCCCCGGTCTCGACGGCGCGAGCCTTGGAGACACCTCGGGCGCCGACTCCGATGGCGACGGCATCTCCGACGCCGAAGAAGCCGAGCTGGGCACCGATCCCCAGTCCGACGACACCGACCTCGACGGCTGGACCGACAGCGAGGAGCTGGCGCGCAACACCGACCCCGTCGACGGCGCCGACAAGCCCTACACGGGCGGCTGGCCCATCGGCGAGTGCCGCAACGACATCCAGGCTGGCAGCTCACTCGCCGCCGGTGAGGTCGCGCCCGACTTCAGCCTCACCGACATGTACGGCGACGACGTCCGCCTCCACGACTTCTGCCACATGGCCGTCATGGTGGTCACCGGCGCCGAGTGGTGCGGTCCCTGCCAGGCCTACCGGGCCGACATGGCGTCCTTCTACGACAGCTACTTCGAGCGCGGCCTGATGATCATCGACCTCCTGGGCGAGACCGCTTCGGGCGGCGAGCCCACCGAGACCGACCTCGAAAACTGGGCAGATGGTCACAGCTACGCCGTCGTGGCCGACCCCGGCTGGAGCGTGTCCAACCAGGGCTACGTGTCCGGTGGCATTCCCGCCATGTCGCTCATCGGCGTCGGTGGCGTCGTCGTCTACGCCGATGGCGGCGGACCCACCTCCGCACAGATCGAAGAGGCCCTGCCCACCGACTTCGTGATGCCCGAGACCGCCTACGAAGACGGCGCCATCCACTGAGTCTTCTGGCAGGCATGCGGCCCCGCCCTCTTCATTGAGGCGCGGGGCCACGTCGTTCTCGACCTCGCAGTGGGCCTCGGCGCTTTTCCGGACCGCGCGCTGTAAGCTCCGGACGGCTGGCGCGTTGGGGTGCCCGGCTGATTCAGCAGGCGGGACAGGCTCCCTGGCCCTCTGGCTCCAAGAAAAGGACTCGCTTCGATGAGCAAGGCTGTCGCCCCCCCTGAAGGGTCTCGTCGTGGGCTGTGGTTCCGTCGTCTCGGCATCGGGGGCGGCGTGCTCGCGGTCGTGTGCGCGGGCGCTGTGCTCGGTCCGATGCGCTGCTGGTCGGCCTGGCTGCAGTGGGGCATCGACGTCGACAGCTGCCCCGCCGGCACCCCGCTGGGCTCCCTCAACGTCGATGTCTACGGCATGGGCCGGGCCCAGGAGGGCAGCCTCTATGTGCACGGCATCGCCACCTACACCTACGGCCCCTCCGATGTCGCCTTCACCACGCCCCTGCCCTTGAAGTCGGCCACGGCACGCCTGCTCACCGCAGACGGTGACGAGCAGGCGCTCGAGTTCCATGAAGACGGGTGGGAGACCGGCGGGGGAACAGCGGTGGTCCGGGCGAGGTTGCCCGCCGACCTGCCAGATGGCGACCACAAGCTGGTGGTGGAGGGACGCAGCCGACTCGGCGAGCACAGCCTGACCGTCGACCTTCCGGTGTATGCGCCAGCCAAGGTCCACCTGCTCACCGACCGCCCGCTCTACGAAGCGGGGCACACTGTGTCCATGCGCAGTGTGGCGCTCCGAGCCCGAGACCTCGTGCCTCTGCCGGGCCGCCCCGGGCGCTTCACCGTCCACGACCCCCACGGTCGGAAGCTGCTCGACGAGCGGGTGCCGGCTTCCGACTGGGGCGTCGCGGCAAGCAGCTTCCCCATCGACACCGACGCCGAGCACGGCACCTGGACCGCCTGCTGGGTCTCCCACACCGCCCGCGGCTGCAGCGACTTCGAGGTCACCGAGTTCACCCTCCCGCGCTTCACGGTGAGTGCGACGGGCGCGTCTTCCTGGAGTGGGCGGGGGGACCGCCCGCTGATTGATGGGACGGTGCGGCTGGCGTCGGGCGCGCCGGTGGCAGATGCCGAGATCACCGTCGACTGGCGGGTGGACGGCGCCTGGACGATGCCCCACGCCTGGTCCGCAGGCGAGCTGCCAACCCATGCCCGCTCGGATGCCGCCGGACGCTTCCGCCTCGAGCTGCCCGTTGTGCCCGAAGACCTCGTGGGACAGGCCACTCTGGTGGGCAACATCTCCGCCGTCGACCCTTCCGGGGACCGCCAGACCACCCAGGTACGCCACCTGCTGTCGGTCGACGACATCGCGGTGTCGGCCGTGACGGAAATTGGCGAGGACAGCCTGGTGGAGGGCAAGAACAACCGACTCTGGCTCCGGGCCACCACCGCATCTGGCACGGCCCTCCCCGGCGCCACCCTCGAGGTCACCCGTGCCTGGGACCCCACCGCACCTGCCCTCACGGCAGTGTCCGACGAAGACGGCGTGGCTGCGCTGCAGATCGACCCCGGCGCCCCGGTGAACGTCGTCGTCCCCGAGCCGCCCCACCGGCCCCCTCCACCTCCTGCCCCTGTCCGCCTCACCAGCATGCAGGACCTCGGGCGGGCCACCAGCGCCAGCCTGGCCGACCAGCGGGGCTTCGAGGCGGCAATGCCGCGGATGGAGGCCTGCGCCGACTACGTCACGGGTGGCATGGAGCAGCCCCTCCTGGTCGCGGTGGTGGAGAATGGTCGTGTGGTCGAGGCCCACGGCACGTCCGACACCGCCCACTGCCTGGCAGACCGTCTCCAGGGCCACCCCATGCCGGTCGGACAGGCCCGGGTGCTGCAGGTCCGCGTCCACCTCCAGCCCCCACCCCGTCCGTCGCTCACGGCCTCCTCCAGTGCGCTGATGGGCGGCACTCCCGACTTCGGCAAGCGATTGCCAGACGCCATCGCCCGCGCCCGTCACTGCATGCCGGAGCTGTCCCGCGGCGCCAACCTGCCCCTCAAGCTCCAGTGGACCACCCAGGAGGGCAGCCTGCGCCCGACCACCCGCTGGATGCGCACGGGGGCGGAGCTCGAAGCCCTCGACGAACGCTGTTTCCGCGATGCCTTCCGAGCCCTGGCGCTCGACGAGCCCGCGGACACCGATGCCACCGGCCTGCTGTCTTTCTCGGCCACGCCGGCACCCGCCAAGGCCACCGGAGCAGCCATTCCCCAGGAGCGGGTGGTGCTCGGCTACGAGCTGGCGGTCCAGGCCACCACCCCGGACGGCGAGTCCCTCGGCACCACGCGCATCGTGCTGCCGCCCGGCCGCATTCCAGACCTGCGCCTCCGGGCCGAACCCACTCTGCCCGAGCCCGGTGGCACGGTCACCCTCACCTTCTTCCGCGGCCCCGACTTCAGCGGCAAGCTGCCGGAGGAGCTCTACCTGGAGCATGCATCCGGTGCCCGGCTCAAGGGGAAGGTCGACGAGGACACCCGCCAGGTGAGCTACACGCTGCCGGACAACCCGGCGAAGGTCACGGCCTCCGGCTGGTGGTCAGCCTCCTGGGGCGGCGCTCTGGCCCGGGTGTATGTCGCTCCGCCCGGACATCTGGAGGTGACCCTCGCGTCGTCCGAGGGCACCTACCGGCCCGGCGAGGATGCCCGCATCCAGATCACCACCACCGGCGAGGACGGTCCCGTGCCAGCCGCGGTCTCCCTCGTGGGGGTCGACCGCACCTTGCAGGAGCTGGCCCCCCTGCCGGGACCGGGCGCCTTGGAGGACCTTCAGGCCCAGGTGCAGACTGCCCATCCGGCCTTCGGCACCTTCGACGGAGTGGCCCTCGTGCGGCAGCGGATTTCCGGTGAGAACGCCCGCGCAGCGACCATCTTGAGGGTGGGCTCCCCGCCGTCTCCCGAGGCCATCGACGCCCCGGTCAGCACGAGCAAGCAGGCGCTGCCCGAGCCCCGCACCGTGCTGGTGGACCACTTCTTCCCGCTGTTGGCCGAGCTGCTCCGCCAGGAGCGCGCCTGGGAGAAGGCCGCCGCCAAGGGGGACAAGCTCGACCCCGCCCAGACCGCGCGGCTCTGGTCGAAAGCCCTCGACGCCGTCGCTGCACGAGAGGGTGAAGCGGCCGTGCTCGACGCCTATGGGCGCCCACTCCGCCTCCACCACCTTCCCAGCGACCTGCTCGACATGACCGCGCCCCACAACATCGCCGCCGACGGCACCCGCCTCCCCCAGGACCTCGAGAACTGGGGCCAGTGGGTGGCGCGAGAGGAGCCCAAGTGAGCCGCATTCCCCGTCCCTACGTCGTGGTGGCCCTCGTCTTCGGGTCGTCTCTCCTCGCCTGCGCCCAGCTGGAGCCCTTGAGTGGGGGCGCCGACCAGTCCGCGCCGGCGTCCGCACCTGCGATGGAGTCGCTCGATGATGCGGGCTACGGCGGCATGGCCGAGGGCGCCAAGCAGGAGGAGAAGGCGCGGCCGAAGAAGAGTGCGCGGCGGGCGCGTGCCACGGGCAACCGAGGCCTGGTGATGGACGCCGAGATGGGTGCTGCACCGGCCCCGCCACCGGAGCCCGAGGCCGTCGCGGTGCCCACGGATGGCGTGAAGGGGGACGAAGGCGGCGCCCCCACCCGGGCGTGGTTCCCCGAGACCTTCCTGTTCGAGCCCGAGGTCGTCACGGGCAAGGACGGCCGGGCCGAGGTGGTGGCCAAGGTGCCCGACCGCCTCACGACCTGGCGCGTGCTCGGGCTGGCCCACGACCGGGCCGGCCACCAGGCCGGCGATGTGGTCGAGTTCACGAGCAGCCTGCCGCTCTACGCAGACCCCGTGGTGCCCGCGAAGCTCCGGGTGGGCGACCGGGCCCGACTCGCCATCCCGGTGGTCAACACGACCGGCTCGGACAGAGCGGTCCAAGTGGCCGTCCAGGCCCGTGGTCTCGACGTTCGGGGTGGAGGTGGCCTTCGCCTGCCGGCCTACGGCAGCGGGGTGGCCAAGGCGGAGGTGGTGGCCGTCCAGCCTGGCGCTGCGGTGGTCCATGCCGACATCAACGAGGGTGGTGTCACCCAGGATGCCGTAGAGCACACCATTCCCATCATCCCAACCGGCCGCCGTCACGCCACGACCCGCACCGGCACCCTGGGCTCGCCCCGCACCGTCGATCTCCCCTTGCCGGATGGCGCCGATGCCGCTTCTGCAGAGGCGCGTCTCACCGTGGTGCCCGGCGGCCTGGGCGTGGTGCAGGCCGAGGTGGCCAGCGCCGGACTGCGGACCCACGGCAGCCAGGGGGCCGCGGTTCTCCTGCAGCTCGCGTCCATCGCGCCCCGTCTCTGGGAGTCCGCCGGCCTGCCGGTCTCCGAAGACGGCGAAGAAGCCGACGCTCGGGCGCGCTGGGAGCAGGTGCGCAAGCTCCGCCTGCTTGGTGTTCAGCGGGCCGCCCAGGCGCAGGGCGACCTGCCTCTGAGCGACGCCATCACCCTCACTGCCGCCGCTTCGGCCCATGCCGGCGACCCCCTCATCGACGCCATCGCCCAGCGGGGGCTCATGGCCCTCGAGCGCCATCGCCATCCCGACGGCACCTTCGGCGGCTCGTCGAACCGAGACGGGAACTGGACCGTTCAACGGATGCTCGTGGCCACCGGCGCTGCGGTCGACGCGGTCCGTGCAGTCGGGGACACAACCACCGACGATGCCCTCAAGCGGGCTGTCTTGCCCCACATCGTGCTCGGCACGGGGGCCGCGGAGCGCTTTGCCGGTCGGGTGGTCGACGCCTACACGGCGAGCGCACTGCTTGCCGCGGGTCTGGTCGAAGGAGACGCCAAAGACCGCATGCTCGGAATCGTCCGCGAGTCGCTTCAGCGCGATGAGGGCGGGGCCTGGGTGGAGCTGCCAGAGGGCGTGGTCCGCATCGATGGCCGCACCCCGGGACGCGCCGAGACCGCAGCCCTGGCCGCGCGGGCCCTCGCCCGGGAAGGCACCGACGAAGACGTCGACCACATCGCCGATCTCGGCGCCACTGTGCTGTCGTCATTCCGGACAGGGTGGGGCTGGGGCGACCTCACCACCGACTACGGCTGCCTCCGCGCGGTCGCAGAGCTGTGGTCCGATGCGCCCTCCGAGTCGGTCACCCTCACGCTCGCCCGGGGCGGACAGACCCTGGCGTCCCGCACACTCGCGGCAGACGACCTCCGAGACCCCGTCTTCATGGCCGTGCCAGCCGAGGGGACGGGTGCGTGGTCCATCACGGCGGACCCCGCGGTCCCGGGCCTCGCCTACGGCCTGGAGCTGGTGTCCTACACGCCCTGGACCGACCCACCCCGAGACCCGGGCCTCGACGTGGAGGTCCGCCCGCCCAAGAGCCCGCGGCTCGGCCAGACCCATACCTTGTCAGTGGACATCGCAGCTCCCCGCGCCGCGGCGCTGCAGCTCGACATCGCCCTGCCTGCCGGCGTTCAGGTCGACAAAGACGCCATCCTTGTTCGCGATGGAGACCAGCCCCGCACCCCCATCGAGCTGCGCACGAGCGACGGTGAGGTCCATGTCGAGCTCGCGGCGGTCCAGTCCGGCCGGCTGCGGGTGGAGGTGCCGGTGAGCCCGACCATCGCAGGCACCCTGTGGAGCGGCAGCGTGGAGGTCTCCGACACCCGCGGCGGCGCCCTCACCATCGTGCCGCCCACGGCATGGACCATCGCCGGCGGATGAAGCGGCCCATCGCCCCTTCCACGCGCATCGGAGCCCTCGCCTTGTGGCTGGGGCTGATTGCGTGGTCGGTCTGGTTCACGCCGCCAGTGCGGCCGGACCTCGTGGGCTGGGCCGCGGCCCTGGCAATCGGCGACTGGACCACCGAGGATCCCCTCATCGTAGCCGTCTTCAACACCATGGGGCTGCTCCCCATTCTCTTTGCGCACCTGCTCCACGACGACCTTCGGGCCCGTCCTCTGCCGGCGTGGCCGTTCGTGCTGGCCAGCGTCGCCATCGGCATCTTCGCGCTCCTGCCGTGGGTCGCCCTCCGCCAACCCGACCCCGACCCACCGCGGCTGCGCCCCACTCTGCGGCGCTTGCTGTCGAGCTGGGCGCTGCCGATGTCTGCGGGCCTGTTGCTGGGCGGGCTCGGCATCTGGGGGGTGGTGCAGGGCCATCCGGGTGTGTACCTCGAGCGGATGCAGACCGACGGCTTCCTGATGGTGATGCTCGTCGACTTCGCCCTTCTGCACGCCCTCTTCGCTGGTCTCGCCTGGACCCGGGGCCACCGCGCCTGGGCCGCTGCCCTGATTCCATTCTGCGGACCTGCCATCGCCTTGCTGCCGTCCACCGACGCCTGACGCACTGCGGAACGGTCAGTCCAAGGGCGCTCCCTGGGCATACCAGGCCAGCACCATGCGCAGGTCTTCGTCGGGGATGGCGGGCAGTCCAAGGGGCATGCCCGGACGCGCCGGGCGCTCGACCACGGCAGGGGACCGACCGGGGGGCACATGGTCGCGAGCCTCTTCGGTCCGTCGGCGGAGCATTGCGTCCACAATGCTCTCCTCGTGCGCCTTCACGCTCTCGTAGGTCTGCAGCTCCAGGCCCGTGGCGGTCCAACCGAAGCCACCTGCATTGCCCGGCCCACGTCGCCCGCCGTTCTGGTCGGGGTCCATGTGGCAGTGCACGCAGATGCGCCCGAACACCCGCTCCTCGACATCCGCCCACACCACAGCCCCGGTGGGCGCGGGCCCCAGCTCAGCGGGCGCCTCGGCGGGAGGGGCCTCGGCCTCGGCCAGCAGGATGTAGTCCCGCACAGCCAGCAGATCATCACCCGCCAGCGGAGCGGGGGGCATGGTCGCAGTCCTCGAAAACGACGTGGGCGACGCCATCCAGGCCACCACAACGTCGGGCGTCATGCGCGCGCGGGTGTGGATGAGGTCGGGCGCATCCAAGCGGGTGGACGCGGTGTGGAGGCGCCCGAACGTGTGGCAGGACGCACAGCCCGCGGTCTCGAAGAGGACGGCACCCCGGCCCACCCGGTCGGCGGAGGGGGCCGGCGTCGACGGGACCGGAGGACGCATGGACACCAGAAAGGACGAAACCTCCGCACGCTCCTCGGCGGACAGCGCGAAGCGGGGCATGCCCTCGTCCAGGCCAGGTCGCACATCATGGGGGTCGGCCAGCCAGTCGGCCACCCAGCCCGCCTCCAAACGAGAGGCCGCGCGGAGGTCGGGGGTCTGCAGGTAGCTGTGGACGGTTCGCTCGTAGCGCTCCCACAGCGGAAAGACCGCCATCGCCTTTTCGCGGGCGGACGGGTCGGCGGCGACCGCGCGCACCCACTGATGGCAGGACTGGCAGCCCACGTCCATCTCGGCCACCGGTTCATCGGGAACGACGTGACACAGGACACAGTCGCCCTTGTCCAGCGGTCCCGCCAGGGCCACGGTCGCCGCCAACAGCGCCCACATGTTCAGGACTGGGGCTCGGGCGCAGGCACCTCGGCCACCCGCTCCGCCACAGACTGTGCCAGGGCGGCCCGCTCGGCGCTGATCTTCACCTTGAGGAGGTTGTCGTCCTGTTCAAGCTGGGGCTCGGCCACCACAGGCGCTTGAATGGCCTTGATCTGGACCAGCAGCTCTCCACCACCGCGGTAGGGCATGCCGCAAGCATCGGCGGCGGTGGGGAGCAGAGCAGCCACGAGCGTGGCGACGACGACGACGGTGCGGACGAACATGCAAGCCTCCCGAGTCGGTTGCCCCTGTGTCGACCGCGGCCCGCGCACCCGGTTCCCGGATCTTGCGCGCAGCATTCACGCCGGGCCGGACATCGTCTGTCCGCACCACCCCGAACAGGTGGATAGCAGCCGCAAACCTCGGGACGCCCCACCAGTCGGGCACCCCGCCGGAGAGCCCGTGCCCACCATCGCCGACATCCTGAAGAAGACCGAGACCTGGTTCCGCGAGCGCGGGATCGACTCGCCCCGTCGGCAGGCGCAGGCGGCGGTGGCCTTCGGACTGGGACTCGAGCCGCTGCAGCTTGTCCTACAGCACGACAAACCCCTCGACGACGCCGAGCTGGCCCGCATCCGCCCCGTGGTCAAGCGCCGCGCGAGTCGAGAGCCCTGGGCCTACATCGAAGGCAGTGCGGGCTTCCACGACTTCGAGTTCGTGGTTCGTGCAGGCGTGCTTTGCCCGCGGCCCGACACGGAGACCCTGGTGAACGCCGCGCTCGACCTCATCGTCGACGACGACGACGCCGACCCGGTCTTCGTGGCCGACATCGGCAGCGGCACCGGCTGTGTGGGGCTGAGCATCGCGGCCTCCCGCCCTTGTGTGCGGCTCTACGCCACCGACATCTCCGAGACCGCACTGTCGGTCACCCGGGAAAACGTCACCGCCCTCGGCCTCGACCAGAGGGTGGCAGTCCTCGAGGGCCCGCTGCTCAACCCCATTCCAGCGCATCGTCCCATCGACATCGTGGTGTCCAACCCGCCCTACATCCCCACCGCCGACATCGACGGCCTCATGCCCGAGGTGCGCGACCACGAGCCCCGTCTCGCCCTTGACGGCGGTGCGGATGGCCTTGATGTCTACCGGGCGCTGCTGCCCCAGGCGGTCGGCCGCGCGCGCAAGGCCGTGCTGGTCGAGATTGGCCACGACCAAGGCAGCTCGGTGGTGGAGCTGTTCGGCGAGGCCGGACTGCACGGGGTGCGGGTGCTCAAGGACCTCGGGGGCCGAGACCGCGTGGTGATGGGCTTCATCGAGCCGGTGAACGACCAGCCGGCCGCCCCCACCGAAGAACATGTGCCGGCCCGGGTGTTGTTCTAGCGGAGTGCGGCAGCACCGCCTGGTTGATGCGCTAGCCAAGGAGCCTCAACGAGGTCGCCATCAGCCAAGGCGCCCGCGACAACACCGGTACCAGCTGCCTTCTCGCCCAATTCATCCGCGTCACGCCAAGCAGCCCGAGCGTCCCCCACCGGTAGGCCCGCGTGATGCGTCGCCAGTCGGCCTCCCAGCGGCCGGGCGCATTGGCAAGGAGGGCGTCCACCAGCGCCTCTGCACCGAGAAAGCCGAGCTTGAGGCCTTCTCCGGTGAGCGGGTCGAGGTATCCGGCGGCGTCCCCCGCCAACAGCACCCGGTGGTGGACGCGTCGCTTCACCCGCTGCTCAAAGGGCCCTGCCCCCCGGGGATGGGACGCCACAGATACCCCTGCCAGCCGCTCCCGGAGTTCTGGAAAGCCGTCGAGCAGGGCGTTGAAGGGAGTCTGACCTGGCGGACGGCGCCAGTCCTTGCCGAACAGCATGGCCACGCCCACGAGGTCGTCGGCCACCGGCGTGACATAGGCCTCGCACGACACATCCGCGCGCCAGTGTACCTCCACATGCCGGCTCCACGGGGCCACCTCGAAGTGCTGCCTCAGGCCCAGGCGCGGGGGAAGCCGCGGAGGCAGGGCGAGACCGAGGCGGTCCCGGATGGAGGAGCGCAGCCCGTCTGCCGCCACAAGCCAGGGGGCGGCCAATGCTGTCCCGTCCACCAAGACGCGCACACTATCGGAATCTTGAACGATGTCCCCCACCCGTCCCCTCACCTGCTCCACGCCCAGTGCAGCGCACCGCTCCACCATCGCGGCGTGCAGCACGGTGCGCCGGATGCCCAGGCCGTCCCCATCGTGAAAGGACGCCTCTGCCGAGCGCCCCTGTCCCACGTAGCGAATGCCCACGAATGGCCGGCTGCGGGCGACATCCACTCCGAGGCGCGACAGGGCCTTCACCCCTGCGGGCATGAGCCCTTCGCCGCAGGCTTTGTCGATCACACCCGCGTGGGGCTCGATCACGACCACCTTCATGCCCTGCGCCGCCGCGTGGATGGCGGTGGCGAGCCCGGTGGGTCCTCCTCCCGCGACCAGGAGGTCTGGGTGGGTCAACCCGCAGCCAGCCGGCGCTCCACCACCCCGACGACATCGCCCAGAGTGGTGGAGTTCTCGTCGTCTTCGGGCTCGAAGCAGATCTTGAAGTGGTCCTCGATGGCGACCACCAGCTGGAGCACCTGCAGCGAGTCGAGGTGCTCTCCCAGGTCGGCGGTGTCATCGATGCGGGCGAGGTCGTCGTCGGACAAGGACAGCTCGCGACGAGCGATGTCGAGCACCTGGCTCCTCAGCTCGGAACGGGTGGGCATGCTCACTCCGCGGCGGTGCGCACAAGGCGCAGGCCAGTGTTGCTGTCGGCCCGGTCGGGGGCGTGGCCGTTGCGAGTGGCCACGGTGGCGACCGTGGTGAACATCACCCACGAGCCTCCCCGAAGCACGCGCCGAGGGTCTTTCTTGGGGGGGACAGCCGGGCCGGTGGGGTCGGTGAGGGACTTGCGCTTGTACTTGCCCTGCCAGTCCCAGGTCCACTCCCAGACGTTGCCCACGGTATCGTAGAGGCCCCATCCATTGGGTTGCTTCTCGCCGACCGCATGGGGCCGTCCCTTTGCATTGGACACGGTCCAACCCGCCGCATCCACGTCGTCGGTGTGCCCATAGGGCCGGTCCTCGCCGGCACGAGCGGCGTACTCCCACTCGGCCTCGGTGGGCAGGCGGTAGCCGGTGCAGGCCACGCCTTTGGGCCACTTCACGGTGTTTCCGTCGATCTGGTAGCAGGCCTCCAGACCCTCTGACTCCGACATCTTGTTGGCGAAGCGCACCGCGTCGAACCACGACACCGACTCCACGGGGCAGGTGTCTCCACAGCCCTCGAAGCGATGGGGCGAGCTGCCCATCACCTCGGCATACAGGGCCTGGGTGACCTCGGTGCGCCCCACCCAGAGGTCGTGGCTGAAGACGACCTCATGGGCGGGCTTTTCACCCTTGTGGCAAAAGCCGGTCTGTCCCTTGGTGCAGCCCTGGCGAAAGCTGCCGGCGGGCACCCGGACCATCGTGTAGCCGAGCGTTCCCGAAGACTCGGGCAAGGCGGCTGCGGCGAGGCCGAGCAGGAGGACAGGCACGCTCATCGAAGCTCCAGGTGAACGGTCGGGCTTGGGATGCGCCCTCCTATCGCTTGCGCCGGACGAGGCACTGGTCGTAGCGACGCTGGACGTTGTCTGCGAACCACTTCGTGGACCGCCCCGACTTCATCTTGGGGCTCTCCAGCGCGACATCGGGCAGCCTCGCGTAGGTGGGGGTCTTGCCGGTACGCGCCTTCACGGCCTTGCGCAGAGCCCGCACGGTGGCGGTATCGTCGAAGGCAGCACTCTTTTCCAGGCGAGCGTCGCGACGCACCTGGCGCTCGGACAGCTCGGGCGCATAGGTGGCCCGGAACACGTACAGCGCCTCCAAGGTGTTCGACGCCTTCCAGCGGATGTCTCCATCGCTGTCGTAGAGCAGGAAGTCGCCATCGAGGGCCAGCTTCCGACCGGTGAGGGTCGACAGTTGCTCTTGCAGGGCGGCATTGCGGGAGGCGTAGAGACCGGCGTTGAAGTCCGCGAAGCGGTAGCGCGGCGAGTCGTAGGGGGCGTCGTGTTCGAAGAGGCGCTCGGTACCGTACTTCAGGCCCCCAGCCCGGGTGTAGAGCAGGTCGCGCACCGCGGTGGGTGACAGGCCGTCGTCTTCGCCGGCTTCGATGGCGAAACGAACGCTCACCTGCATCGATCCGGCAGTGGTGATGGGGTTGAATCGCTCCACGAGGTCGGGGGCGAGAAGGTCCATCGCACGGGCCATGCCGGGGTGTTGGGCACGGTGGAAGTCGACGATCTCGCGGTAGAGGCGGTCGGCATCGGCCTCCGTGCGCACGCTTCCCAGACGCTGCTCGAAGGTTTGCGGCCCGCCCGGACCCACATGGTCCAACACGGCTGCACGCACGGGCCCCGCCGCCGGACCCAGCTTATCGAACATGGCGTCGAGCTCACCCTTCACGACCTTTCCCAGACCCGGAACAGCCGGGTCGGCCGCATAGCCGGACTCCTGCTCCACAATCGCCAACACCTGGCACACGGTGTGGGGATTCACCGGCTGCTTCGCCCCACGCAACGCAAGGCGAACGTCGGCGGCCCAGCCCCGCTTGTCCTTCACATCCGCGCGGACGTAGCGGGACACCTCCGGCACCGACAGGTCGGGGTCGGCCTTGGGGAGCGGCTTGCCCTTGCATCCCGCCAGCAGCAGGCCGGCGAGCAGCGCAACTCTCAGACCGTGCCCCACTTGCCGAGCCCCACGCGCGGGATGCGCTTCATGACCTGCGCCTTCACAATCTCCTTGAGCACGGTCGCCCCACCCAGCATTTCCATCAGCTCCTCGCGGCCTTCGGCCTTGGACAGCTTGCGACGAATGAGGTCGGGGCGAAGGTAGAAGCTCATGTAGGCCTTCGTGCGGTAGGCGCGGAGCTGCTCGGCGGAAAAGGTCTCGGTCTCGAGCTGCGGAATGTCGCCGCCGCCGTCGATGGTGTACTGCTTCCAGAAGTCGCCCTGCACATAGCCGCGCTCCTGGGCGATGCGGTACAGGTCGGTGGCCGGAAGCGCGGTGGCCACCGAGAAGCTCGCCCAGTCGAGGCCAATGCCGCTGGCGAACTTGATCATGTCCTCCACGTCGTCGTGGGTGGCGTCGTAGTAGCCGACCATGAAGTAGCCACGGGTGTCGACGCCTTCTTCGCGGCAGATGCGGAAGGCGCGCTCGGTCTGCTCGCGGGTGATCTGCTTGTTCATGATCTTGAGGACACGGTCGGTGCCGGCCTCCACGCCCATGTGAATGCTGCGCAGGCCCGCCTTCTTGAGCTCGCGGACGACCTCCCGGTCGATGGTGTCGACACGGGCGCGAATGTTGAATTTGACCTTCAGGCCACGTCTCTGCACTTCGGCGGCAAACTTGCGCATCCGCTTCTTGCCGATGGTGAAGGTCTCGTCGAAGAAGACGATTTCGCGCACGCCGTAGGTCTTCTCGAGAAACTCCATCTCGTCGACGACCAGCTCCACTGCCCGAAAGCGCAGCTTCTCCGAGTACACCTGCGAGCAGTAGCCGCAGTGCCAGGGACATCCCCGCGTGGTGACCATCGTGGCAAAGGGCTTGAGCAGCGTGAGGCAGTGGTAGTCGGGGACCGGGATGAGGTCCCAGGCGGTCATGGGGTAGCGGTTGATGTCGCGCGGCAGCGGACGGGGCGGGTTCTGCGTGATCTCGCCGGAGGAGTCTCGGACCGCCGTGCCGAGGATGTCCTGCATGTCGTCGATGCCGCAGCCCTGGTGGACCCGCTCGCAGATCTCGAGGAAGGTCTCCTCACCATCGCCGACCACCGCGATGTCGAACACATCCCAGGTGAGGGAGTCTTTGGCGTAGATGGACATGTGGGGACCACCCACCACGATGAGCGCGTTGGGCGCGGCCTCGCGGACCATCATCGCAATCTCGATGACGGCCGGCCAGCCGAGGGTCTTGGACGTGAGGGCGACGATCTGGGGGTCGTAGTCTCGCACCCGGTCGGCGGCGTCCTGCGGATAGAGGTTTTCGACGTGAAGGTCGATGAGCTGCACTGGGTAGCCGTTCTGCCGCACCCAGGCGGCGAGTCCTCCCAGAGCCAGGCTCGGGAAGATGCCCAGCTTCTCGGCGGCCTTCTTCGACAGCGGCTGCTGGTCGGCGGCCTCGTGGTACTTGATGAACAGGACCTTGGGCTTGTTGGCCACATCGACCTCGCAGACGGACTCTTGGACGGCGAAAGGGAGGGGGTTGGACACCCTTCCGTGCACGTCAGGGTGACCTTAGCACCCCCACGGCGCGGCGGTAGCCGAAGGTGTGTGGCCGGTCGGCTCAAGGGGAGTCCGCAGGCGCCACATACACCCCTGGACTCTGGGCTATCCAGCCGTCCAGCAGGGCGTTCTGGTGGGTGACCGTGGGCACCAGGGGGTCGACGTCCCGCTCCGGGAGCCAGGCGGTGCGCGCGCCGTGGGCCTGAGCTCGCCGCCGCACGGCTTCGGCCTCCTCGCCGACGAACAGCCCCACGGTGGGCACATCGCAGCGGGCTGTGAGCTCCAGCGGACGACCGGTGAGCACCGGGCCCCCGGCTGCCTTCAGTGAGGGGCAGTCGAAGGCGGGGACCGGCCGTGCTGCGGCGGTGGCGAGTCCCATCGCCGATGCTCCCGCCCCCACCACCACGAGCAAGGCCGCGGGGATCAGCCACTCCGGGTAGCCCCGCTTGACATGGCCCAGGCGACCCAAGGCGACACAGCGCTCCGCAGCCAGCGCGCAGGCGACCGGAAACAACGCAGCACCCGAGCGAAAGGAGGTGCCCGACGCCGCGACGCCCGGAGCGAGAAAGCCCGTGACTACCGGCATCAGGACCGCATAGCCAACCGCCGCCAGCACCCATGCCCGCCGCCTGAGCCGCCAGGCCCCCACGAGCGCGAACAGGGGCAGCACGAGCACACCCACCACAATCGCGACAGACAGGGCGTTTTGAACCGCCGTGCCCACCCCGAGCATCCGGTCGACGACGGTGGGATCGGACACCCGTCCAAGCACGAGGTCGTGGATGTGGAGCGCGTCTGCCGTGCGAGACCGAGACTCGAGCCAGCTGGGACCGGCCAACAGCAAGCAGCGGAGGTACCACAACAGCGCGGCGACGGGCCCGGAAGCGGCGACCACACCCGCCGCGAGCCAGCGCCTGTCCAACACGAAGGGCAGTGCCACGCACGCGGCCAACAGGAAGCCATCCCCTCGGCACAGTGCGGCGAGAACACAGGCCAGCAAGGCGCTCCAAAGCTTCCCACGCGACGCCGCGAGCAGCGCGCCCGCACCCAGCAGTCCATACAGGGCCACGCTGTCAGGGGTGGACAAGAAGCGCACGTATCCCCCGGCCAATCCAGCCAGGATGCCCGCCATCACGACATGTGGACCGGCGCGTCCCTCCCCGGCTCCCACCGCGAGTCCCGCGGCCACAGGGACCCAGAGCGCAGCACAGAGTGCCGTGGTGACCGCTGCTCCCGTGGCTCCTGCCAACCACACGCCAGGCACGAGCACGCGGGACGGCAGGGGCATCCAGTGGAGGTCGGCCGGCAGCGGAAGCGGCAGCTCGGGGCCCGACAGGTGCCAGATGGAGCGGGACACCGCACCTCGGCCCTCAGCGATGTTGCGCGCCACGTCGAGATAGTAGGCGGCATCCCAGTCGACGGGGACCGGAATGGTGGCCGACCAGCCCAGGTGCCAGACGAATGCCGACACTGTGAGCAGCGCGATGGTGCGGGTGGGAAACACGACCGGACGGTAGCAGCGTCGGGCCCCCGGGCCCCCCGGGGTGCAACCAGTGTTCGTGGTTTTGTCAAGTTGATCTACGGACACAATCTGTCCGCCACTTCGGGGCCCGACAGAGCATGTGCGCAGGGCTTGCTCACCTGCCCCCGCACCCACGCGTTAGTCGCCGCGCCCGAACCCTTCCGCAGCCATGTGGAGCCGCTGCTCATGTCCGACGCAAAGCCCCCCACCAAGGCACCTGCGCTCCCTGGCTGGGCTCCCGCCGTCCTTGCCGCCTGGACCGTCGCCGGTGTGGCACAGGTGCTCCTCACCCTGGGTGCCTGCGTCACCCCCGGCTGGCCCTGGCTGCTCGCTGAGCTGGCGCTGTTCATCGGCTCGGGCGTCGTCATCGCGCGCATGCTGCCAGCGGGTTGGCGGTCCGGACTCGCCATGCCGGGGCTGCTGGTCATCCTCACCGCAACGTGGCGGTCCGGGGTGTTGGCCGACTGGGCCCAGATCCCGTCCTATGTCGTCGGGCCACTTGCGCTGGTGGTCGCCGTGCGGGTTCTCCACGACCTCACCCGGCGGCTGCCGCCCTTGATTCCGGCGGTGGTGCTGAGCCTGGTCGGGGTGGGCATCGGTCGCTTCATCACCCTCATGGGCGGTCGGGTCGCCCTGCCTGGCTCCCAGCTGGTCGAAGACCTCACCCGTCCGGCCCTGGCCTTGCGGTCGGCCCCCAAGGGCCCCGGTGGTCCCCCCATCATCGTCATCAGCATCGACACCCTCCGGGCCGACTCCGCCAAGGACACGAAGACCTGGGCCTGGTTCGAGCGCCACGGCGCCACCTGGTCCGCTGCCCAGTCCACAGCAAGCTGGACGGTCCCCGCCATCGGCAGCATCTGGACCGGCCTGCTCCCCGCCGACCACGGCGCCGGCGACCTGCCCGTGGGCTTCGCGAGCCTCAAGCCTGCCGACGCGGGCGTGGTCACGCTCGCCGAACAGGCCCGTGCCCAGGGCTACCAGACTGCCGCCTTCGTGGTGAATCCCTTCGTGTCCACCTCGCTGGGCTTCCGCCGCGGCTTCGACGACTGGATCAATCCCGACGAAGCTGCCGCCCAGCCGCTGGCCTTGCTCGGCGAGCGCTGGCCCCTGCCGGGTCGCGACGGAAAGGTGGTGGTCGACCACGCGCTAGAATGGCTCGAAGATGCCCCCGACGACGGCATTCTGCTGTGGGTCCACCTCTTCGATCCCCACCTCCCCTACACCCATGTGCCCGACGACCACCCGGCCCTCGTGGTCAAGCACCCCAAGCAGGTCCGGCGCGGCAAGATCAAGACGACGAAGGCGCTCAAGGAGGCGGTCAGCGACGCCTACCACACCGAGGTCGCCTACAGTGATGCGGTGCTCCAGCCTCTCCTGGCGGCCATCGAGGCCCGGGGCTTCCACGAACGGGGCGCCGTCGTCTTCTTGTCCGACCACGGCGAGGAGCTCTGGGAGCACGGTGACTTCGAGCACGGCCACAGCCACCACAAGGAGGTCACCGAGGTGCCCCTGGCGCTGGTCGCTCCGTGTGTGGAAGCCGGCGAGCGCCGCGGAGTGGCCTCCTTGCAGGATGTCGCCCCCACCCTTCGGGGCATCGCAGGCATCGAGTCCATTCCCGCAGGGTCACAGGGCATCGACCTCTGCAAGGCCATCCCCGAGGACCGCGTCGCCATGGCGGCGGGCAACCTCTACGGCTCTCCGCAGGCCAGCGTCCGCACGCTCACCGAGAAGGTCATCGAGACCCGACCGAAGAAGGGGAGCCCACGCGCGAAGCTCTACGACCTCACCACAGACCCCGGCGAGAACAAAGGCACACGTCCCGACCCGGAGCACACCCTCGCTGCCGCTGCCGCTGCGATGAAGACGGCGGCCGATGGCCAGAACACGGCTCCGGTCGCCGACGACCTCCTCTGCGAGCTCGGCTACGTCGACTGCCCGGAGCAGAAGTGACAGCCCACCCCGGTGGACGCCCGCCGTCGGCACCCCACCCCCACTTGTGATGTGTCGGTGGGGAGCGGCTTGGGCGCCCGCGCGTCTGGTAGGCTCCCCGCGCCACGGAGAACAGCATGAGCAAAATGGCCCAGTCGGGCTTTGTGATGGCGAGCCTGGGTCTCATCCTCGGCATCAGCGTCTTCAACGCGGTGCAGCTCGACAATGTCGAGTCCATCAGCATCGAGAACCAGAAGCGCATCAAGGAGCTCGAGGAGCGGGTCTCCAAGGGCGTCCGCGTCACCAGCAGCTCCGGCAACGGCGGCTCGACCAAGGCGGCCGGCTGCGACCAGGAGTGCGAAGACCTCAAGGACTCCGCCAACTTGCTCACCGCGCGTCCGCGGCCGTGGATCGACGCCGAGAAGGTCGAGCGCGGGCACACCTTCCGCCGCAAGGAAGGCAGCGACCCCAGGGGCCTGAACCCCTACATCGCGTCGGGCGCCGACAACTACATGCTCAACCTCTGGATGGGCGACACCCTCGCCTGGCCGCACTTCGACGACCCCTCGAAGTACTTCCCGATGCTCGCCACCAAGGTCACGTCCGAAGACGGCAAGACCTACCGGATCCACCTTCGGGAGGGCGTGTACTGGCACAAGCCCGCAGTGGACTGGGACTCCGGCAACTTCGAGTGGCTCAAGGGCGACGGACCCGACGGTCGACATGAGCTCACCAGCGACGACTACGCCTTCGTGTTCGACATGTTCGAGAACACCCAGGTGGCCGGCCGCGTGTCCTCCCTGCGGCCCTACGTCGACAAGCTCGTGCGCTTCGAGGTCACCGGCCGGTACTCCTTCGAGGTGGAGTTCAGCGAGAAGCTCTACACCAACCTCCCCATCATCCTCGCACTGCCGCCGTCCCCTCGCTGGCTCTACATGTACGACGAGGACGGCAACAAGTACGACGACGCCACCTGGGGCCTCAAGGTCAACGAGCACTGGTACAACCAGAAGGGCATCGGCACCGGCGCCTACCGCTTCGTGGAGTGGGATGCCGGCGTGAAGATCGAGCTCGAGGCCAACGACGAGTACTGGGGCGAGCCGCCCGCCTTCGACCGGGTGCTCATCAGCATCGTGAAGGACCAGAACGCCTGGCCGCGCAAGCTCAAGGCCGGCGAGCTCGACATGACGCAGATGCAGCCCGAGCAGTACGCCACCGAGATCAAGGACAACAAGACCGGGGTCTACCTGGGCAACGAGCGCATCAAGCACGATGTGCACGACACCCTCGGCTACTTCTACCTCGGCTGGAACCTCGACAAGCCCAAGTTCGCCGACAAGCGGGTGCGCCAGGCCCTCACCATGGCCTTCAACCGGCAGGGCCTCGTGGAGAACATCTTCCACGGCCTGGGCAACGTCACCTCCGGCCCGTTCGGCCAGCAGACCTCCTGCTACGACCAGAGCATCAAGCCCTGGCCGTTCGACCTCGACGGTGCCAAGGCCAAGCTCGCCGAGGCCGGCTGGACCGACACCGACGGCGACGGCGTCATCGACAAGGTCATCGATGGCGAGAAGGTCGACTTCGAGTTCACGATGCTCATCTACGGCTCGTCCACCGAGTACGCCACGGTGGCCGAGGTGTACCGCGAAGACCTCCTGTCCATCGGCATCAAGATGATTCCCAGCGCGGTGGAGTGGTCCACCATGCTGAAGAAGATGGACGAGCGGGAGTTCGACGTCTACACCGGCGCCTGGGTGCTCTCGCTGCCCACCGACCTCATGCAGATCTGGCACTCCAAGGAAGCCGACAAGGCCAAGTCCAGCAACCGAATCGGCTTCCGCAACGCCGAGGCCGACCGCATCGCGGAGGCCCTGCGCACCGAGTTCGACGAAGCCAGGCGAGTGGAGCTGTGCCACCAGTTCCACGCGCTGGTGCACGAAGAGCAGCCCTACACCTTCATCTACCAGCGGCGGCGTCCCGTCCTGTATTGGGACCACCTCAACACGCCCGAGTGGGAGCTTCAGTACCCCCACCGCGACATCCGCCACTTCTCGTTCCACACCGAGCCGAACCGGCCCTGAGGGCCGTCGACCCTCGCCCAGGGAGGCACGGTGCTCCAGTACACACTGAAGCGGCTGCTGCTCACGATTCCCACCTTCTTCTTCATCTCGCTGCTGCTCTTCCTCGTCCTCAACATCGCTCCCGGTCGCCCTGGCGCCGCAGACGGTGGAGACGGCGAGCGGGGGGGCCAGGAGAAGAAGGAGAGCTACCGAATCTTCAAAGAGCAGTTCAACCTCGACAAGCCCATCCTGCTCAACACCCGCTTCGCGCTGGAGCAGTCGGAGGTCCGGGAGCTGCTGGTCACCGGCTACAACCTCGGTGGTGAGCCCACCGCGGCCGAGCGGATCGAAGCACAGGACAACCTCGAGGACTACGGCAACTACCTGGTCCGCCATCTGGTGCCGCTGCTCGACGACAGTGACCCTGGTGTGCAGCAGGTGGCGGCCGACACGCTCACGGTCGCCACCCAGATGCGCTTTGTGAACGAACGTCGTGGCGACGTCAAAGCAGCCCGCGAGCAGAACCGCGAGATCTCGAAGAAGAACAGCGCGGTGAAGCAGTGGCGCTGGGACGACGATGCCTCCGAAGCCGACAAGGCCGAGGTCATCGACAAGTGGAAGGCCTGGTTTGCCGAAAACGAGGCGACCTACACCTACACCGGGCAGGAGAAGGCCTCCGCCTTCTTCTTCGACACCCGCTTCGCCAAGTACTGGTCCAACCTCATCCACCTCGACTTCGGCATCTCCACCGCCGACCGCCGACCGGTGTTCGAGACGGTGCTCAGCAAGCTGAAGTACAGCCTGAGCCTCACCTTCACATCGGTCATCCTCGCCTACGCCATCTCGGTGCCCATCGGTGTGTTCAGCGCCATCCGCCAGGGCACCAAGGTCGACGCCGGCGTCACCATCGTGCTGTTCATCATGTATAGCCTGCCCACCTTCTTCACGGGCACGGTGTTGTTGAGGTTGCTCACAGAAGGTGAGCCGTTCGCCTGGTTCCCGACAGGCGACTTCCAGACGATGACCTCCGATCCCATGACCACATGGGCACGCCTCAAGGACATCCTCTGGCACCTGGTGCTGCCCATCGCGACCTACACCTCGGTGTCGCTTGCGACACTGTCACGGTATGCGCGGGCCGGGGTCATCGAGGTCATCCGGGCCGACTACATCCGCACCGCCCGGGCCAAGGGCCTGTCCGAGCCAGTGGTCATCATCAAGCACGCCGTGCGCAACGGCATGATTCCCATCCTCACGCTGCTCGGTGGCCTCCTGCCTGCGCTGGTCGCCGGTTCTGTGGTCATCGAGGTCGTGTTCAACATCCCCGGGATGGGCCAGTACATCTTCCAGTCCATCAACCTGCGCGACTACAACGCGGTCATGGCGGTGCTGCTGACGTCGAGCTTCCTCGCGCTCATCGGCATCCTCATCTCCGACCTCTCCTACGCCTTCGTCGACCCCCGGATCAGCTTTGACTAGTTCAAACGCCGACACCGCCCGGGCCGCCGAGCTGGCCGCGGAGCGAGAAGACCCCACCTACGGCGAGATCGTCTGGGGTCAGTTCACCAAGCGCAAGATGGCGATGGCGTCGATGTGGGGCCTCGTGGCTCTGCTGCTGCTCGCCGTCTACACCCCCATCCTCGCGAGCAACAAGCCCTTCATCTGGCACACCGTGGCCGATGGCTGGTCGAGCCCGTGGCTGTCGAGCCTGTTCGACCGCAACTTCTACGAGAACAGCGTCGACATCTTCTTCAACACCCTGTTGGTGTTCGGCACGCTCGTCTCGATTCCGGTTCTCTGGGTCTTCCACAGCACCAAGAGACTGCCGCGGCGCGACCGCCAGCCCCGTCGCCGCCGGGCCCTCCAGATCGCAGTCGGCGTCTTCGTGGTCGCCTTTGCGGGTGTCGAGGCCTTCCCCCAGCAGGCCCCGAAGACGGTCTACCCGAAAATCGAGCAGGCCCTCGAAGCCAAGGGAGAGGCGGTCACCGCGGTCTACGCGCCCCTGCCCTACTCCTTCCGCGACGGCGAGCTCACCGAGGTGCGCAAGCCCGCTTCGGTGGCCCACCCCCTCGGCACCGACAACGCCGGCCGCGACGTGCTCACGCGGCTCATCTATGGCACCCGAATCAGCCTCACCGTGGGCGTCTTCGCGGTCGCGCTCTACGTCACCTTCGGCACCATCGTGGGGGCCATCGCAGGCTTCTACGGCGGCCGAATCGATATGGCCATCCAGCGCGTGATCGAGGTGGTCATCTGCATTCCGTCACTGTTCTTGATCTTGACGGTGGCCTCCTTCATCGAGGAGCGGAGCATCTTCCACATCATGGTCATCATCGCGGCCGTGGCGTGGACGTCTCCGGCCCGGCTGGTCCGGGCGGAGTTCCTACGAATGCGCAACCTGGACTTCGTGTCCGCCGCGAGGGCGGTTGGCTACCGCGAGCGGCGCATCATCTTCCAGGAAATCCTGCCCAACGCCCTGGCCCCCGTACTGGTCGCCGCCACCTTCGGCGTCGCCCGGGCCATCCTGGTCGAGTCCACCATGAGCTTCCTCGGCCTCGGCGACATCACCGTGCCGAGCTGGGGACAGATCCTCAACACCGGCCGCACCACGGGCATCTGGACCCTCATCCTCGCCCCCGGCTTCGCCATCTTCCTCACCGTCTCGCTGCTGAACCTGGTGGGCGAAGGCGTGCGGGACGCCCTCGACCCCAAGCTGCGCAAGTAGCGGTCCTTCTCCGACGACTGGAACACCCCCATGGCCCTCCTTGAGGTGGACAACCTCCAGACGCACTTCTTCACCGACAAGGGGCAGCTCCCCAGCGTCGACGGAGTGTCGTTCGAGATCGAAAAGGGCGAGACGGTCGGCATCGTCGGTGAGTCGGGCTGCGGCAAGTCCGTCACGGCGATGTCGATCCTGCGCCTCATCCCCCAGCCTCCGGGTCGCATCGTGGGCGGACAGATCCGCTTCAAAGGCCGCGACCTCGCCACGATGCCCATCGACCAGCTCCGAAAGGTGCGTGGAAACGAGATCTCGGTCATCTTCCAGGAGCCGATGACCTCCCTGAACCCGGTCTACACGGTCGGCGACCAGATCATGGAGGCCATCCTGCTGCACCAGGCCGTGGAGGAGGAGGCCGCGCGCAGCATCGCACTGGAGATGCTCGACAAGGTGGGCATTCCCGAGCCGGTCATCAGCATCGACAAGTACCCCCACCAGATGTCGGGTGGCCAGAAGCAGCGCGTCATGATTGCGATGGCCCTGTCCTGCCAGCCCGACCTCCTCATCGCCGACGAGCCCACCACCGCCCTCGACGTCACCATCCAGGCCCAGATCCTCGAGCTCATCCGAGAGCTGCAGCGCACCAACGACATGGGCGTGATGCTCATCACCCACGACCTCGGCGTGGTGGCCGAGTCCTGCGACAAGGTTGTGGTGCTCTACGCCGGGCGGGTGGCCGAGACCGCCTCCGCCGTCGACCTGTTCGACCGACCCACGCACCCCTACACCGCAGGGCTGCTGCAGGCTCTGCCCGACCGAGCCAACCCCGGCGCACGGCTCTACACCATCGACGGCATGGTGCCGCCACCCACGGACTTTCCGCAGGGCTGCCGCTTCAACAACCGCTGTCCCCGGGCCACCCCCGAGTGCCAGACGGTGCCCCCGCTCCACGATCTCGGCGACGGCCACAAGGTCTGGTGCCACCACCCCCTGTCGGCTGAGGAGTCCGCCGCCCTGTCCGGGGAGGACGCATGACTCGACCGCAGAGCGAACGCACGGAGCCCCTGGTCAAGGTCCGCGGGCTGAAGAAGTACTTCCCCATCTTCAAGGGCTTCTTCCGCCAGAGGGTGGGGGACGTGAAGGCGGTGGACGGCATCAGCTTCGACATCATGCCGGCGGAGACCGTCGCGATGGTGGGCGAGTCGGGCTGTGGCAAGACCACGGCCGGACGCTCCCTGCTTCGGCTCATCGAGCCCAACGCCGGCACCGTTCACTTCCGCGGCAAGAACATCCCCGACCTGGCGCCGGAGGAGCTCCGGAAGATGCGTCGGTACATGCAGATCATCTTCCAGGACCCCTACTCCAGCCTCAACCCGCGGCAGACCATCGGCCAGATCATCGGCACGCCGCTGGTGCTTCACGGGCTCGCCAAGAACCAACGCGAAGCCGAGGGCATGGCCAAGGAGCTGCTGGAGAAGGTCGGTCTGCAGGCCCGCTACACGAGCCGCTACCCCCACGAGTTCTCAGGCGGTCAGCGCCAGCGAATCGGCATTGCCCGCGCGGTGGCACTCAACCCCGACTTCATCGTGTGCGACGAAGCCGTGTCCGCGCTCGATGTGTCGGTGCAGGCCCAGGTGCTCAACCTGCTGCTCGACCTCAAGGACGAGTACAACCTCTCCTACCTGTTCATCACCCACGACCTCAGCGTGGTGCGCCACGTCTCCGATCGAGTGGTGGTGATGTACCTGGGACAGGTCGCCGAGAACGCCCCCAACAAGGCCATCTTCAGCAAGCCACGCCACCCCTACACCCAGGCGCTGCTCTCCGCCGTCCCCCGGGCCGACCCTCGTCGAAAGCGGCAACGCATCATGCTTCCCGGCGATGTGCCGAAGCCCAGCAACCCGCCCTCGGGCTGCCGCTTCCACACCCGGTGTCCACTCGCCGAGGCCCGCTGCTCCCAGGCGGTGCCCGACGCCCACGAGGTCGGCGAAGACCACATCGTCGTCTGCCACCTCTACGACGGTCGCACCGAGCCCATCGACGTGCTCGAAGAGATGGCCCGCAGGAAGGGCGCGTGACCCCTGCCCTGCTGCTCCTCGCGGCCCTGTCCACCGAGGGCTGGACCGTCCACACCCCCGAAGCGCTCGCCGCTGATGTCAAGGCGGCCTGCGAGCGGGCCACCGCAGCCGACAAGCCCGTGCTGTTGGGCTTCAGCGCGCCCTGGTGCCTCGACTGCAAGGTCCTCCACAAGCTGGAAGCCGACCCCAAGGTGCAGGCCGAGCTGGCGAACTGGGAGCGGGTGGTCACCGACGTGGGCCGCTTCGAGCGACACCAGACGTTGCTGAAGGCCCTCGGCGGAGACCGCATCGCCTGGTGGGCCGCGCTGAAGCCCACCGCAGCGCAGTGCAGCGCCGACCCCGCAAGCTGGCCACGCCTCAAGGTCGGTGGCATCGAGCCGGCGTCCAACAAGAAGCTCCAGACTGCAGACGACCTCGTGGGGTGGCTCACCGCCGCCCGCGGAGGCTGAGATGCCCGCCCAGCCCCGTCTCGTCGCTGAGGTCGCCGGCATCTTCGTGGTCGACAAGCCAGCAGGCGTGCGCTCCGACGGCTCCGACCAGGCCGGCGTGCCCGACCTGCCCTCCTGGCTCGACCGGGAGCAGGTGGCGGTCCCCGGCACCCGGCCCGCCCACCGCCTCGACCTGCAGGCAAGCGGCCTCGTGCTGTGCGCCGCCGACCCGAAGCTGCGGGCCACCATTGGCGAGGCGCTCGCTCAAGGCGCCATCGAGAAGACCTACCTCACGCTGGTGCACGGCCGAACCCGGAAGAAGGGCACCGTGCGCCGCCCCCTGCAGGATGGCCGCCGCTCGAGAAAGGTGTCGGCCACCACCCGCTACCGCACCATCGAGGTTCTCGGCGACCTGAGCCTGCTCGCGGTGCGCATCGAGACCGGCCGCAAGCACCAGATCCGTCGGCACCTCGAAGGCATCGGCCATCCCGTGGTCGGGGACCGCCGCTACCGAGGCCGGCGACGCAAGCCGCTGCCAGGCGCCCCGGACCGCCTCTGGCTCCACGCGCGCGCGCTCGTGCTGCCAGGGGGTCTCGTCGACGCGGAGGAGGATGTGGTGCTGGAAGCCCCGCTGCCTCCCGAGCTGATCGACCACCTCGACGCCCTCCGCGGCGCCCTCGTCGACTCCGAGGAATAGGTGCGCCAGCCCGCAGTGGTGGCCGCCCTCGCCGCGCTTGTGGTGGTCGCACTGTCAGCATGGGGACTGGGAGCCCGCGACCTCGCCGGCGACGAGATCAACATGCTGCACGGCAGTCCCGGGCAGATCCTCGAGTGGAGCCTCGACCCCCGGGGCGGCTTCGTCGGGCACCTGCCGTGGAGCTTCTGGCTCCGCTGGGCCAGCCTCTCGGTGTTCGGAGAGGCTCCTGCCTGGGCCTGGCGCCTGCACTCGGTGGTGGGGGGCGCCCTCGCTGCCGGACTGACCGGCTGGGCGGCAGTGCGCTGCCTCGGCTGGGGGGCGGGTCTGCTGGCTGCGGCCATCGTGGCGCTCGACCCTGTGCTGGCCTTCCACACCCAGGACGCCTCCAACTACGCGTGGTCGGCGGCGGTGGGTGCAGGCATACTCGCGGGCCTGCTGGAGCTCCGTGACCATCGCAAGGGCGGCGCCTACATCCTCGGAGCCACCCTGCTGGTAGGTGCTCTCAACGACTTTTACTCGGTGTTGATCGCCGGTCCGGCCCTTGCTGCATCGGTGTGGCTCGCCCGCCCCGACACGCTGCGCCGTCCCATCCTTGCAGCCTGGCTGGCCCCCCTGGCGGTGGTCCTCCCGGTGGTGGTTCTCTTCGCGGTGCGCCTGCTGTCGGCGACGGGGGAGGCCGTCGTCGACGTCCACGCCGACCCCATCCCACCTCGTCCGCTGCCGGCCATGCTCGACGCCCCCTGGCGGGTCGCCAACCGGGTCCTCGGGGCGCACCTGCATGGCTACTCGGGCGGCCGAGATGACAGCGTCTGGATCGGTGGTCCCCCTGTGCTGCTCGCGTTGTCCTGCGTGTTGCTCAACTGGCGCAGTCGGGCGTGGCCAGCGGCCGCGTTGGTCGGAGGCGGACTGCTGCTGCACGGGCTGCTCGGCATCGGCCTTCAGCTCGGCGCGGAGCGGGTGCTGCCCTATGAGCCCCGCAGTCTCATCGGACTCACCCCCGCCTTGGCCGTGCTCCTCGCCGGACTCACCCAAGGCACACGTCCCGGCATCGGGGCCGCCATCGCGTTGACCTGGCTGGCGGGCGCCGGACTGTCCACTCTGCAGGCACGGCTCCTTCCGGCAGACCTCCGAGTGCGGGCGGTCGCCACCGCCTCCGAGCTGTTGCAGTCCGCCGACACGCTGGTGGTGCCCGATGGCCGCACGGTGATGCGCCTCTCCGCCGACCTGCGGTCCCGAGCCCAGCCATGCCTGCCCGACAATGCTGTCAGGGCCGTGTGGATCGCCAACCACGCCGCCGAGGAACCACCCGCGTGTGGTGCCAGCTCCAGCCTGGTGGTCCACACCCGCACACACTTCGACGCCCCGGTGCATGAGGGCTCGGCGGCCTCCTTTCTTCCCCGCAGGGTCGTCTCCACCCTCGGCCCCCCGCCGGCACCCCAGCTTTCGCGCCAGCCGTCCCTTGCGCCCACCCGCCTCTTCGACGGACTCGAGGGCGCGCGCTGGGAGCTCAGCACCGCCGACGGCCGCATCCTCGCCCGGGCCGACCATCTCCCCGGCATCCAGACCGACCTGGCCGGCAGCGTGGTCTCCTGGCTGAACGCCTTCCCGGGCACCCGCAGCGCAATGCCCGACCATCCCCTCTTCGCCGCCCACCACAACCGCCTCGCCAGCTGGGAGGTCGACCCCCGAAGCCCGTCCCCGGTGTTCGCCACCACCCCGCTCAGCGCCCCGGCCCTCACCTCACTTCGTCGCCTCCTCCCCATCTTCGGCCTCTTGCTGTGCGCAGTGGCCGCCCTTCCCAGGCGCACGGCATGAGGCGCGGGCCCATGCTCGCGGTCGCTGCCATCATCCTCGGCATCGTCCTGCTTCGCGCAATCACACGGCCGGTAGACACCTACGGCGACTCGGGAGCCGGCTACATCGAGCATCTGGAGCGGGTGCGGGTGCTGGCGCGGGTGGCCGAGCCCGGCGGGGGACCCCTCGACCGACTGAGCCGCGCCGACGGGATGTATCCGCCCGCCCTGCACCTGATGAGCGCCCCAGCCGCTGTTCTCGGCGACCACCATCCCGCCTCGGTCACCTGGATGGGGGCCGGCTGGCTCGCCCTCACCGGCCTCGGCGCCGCCCTGTTCGCCCGGCGCCTCCATCCCCAGGCTGGCCTTCCCGTCTTCGTCGCCACCCTGATGGTCCCCGCGCTCCATGCCGTCGCGCCGCGCTACTACTACGACCTCCCCATGACCGCGCTCATCTGGCTCGCAGCCGCCGTTCTGGCGGGTGCATCCCGGCCGGGATCCGGCGTGGTCGCGGGCCTGCTGTTCGCCCTGGCCTGCTTCGTGAAGTGGTCGGCCCTTCCCCTCGGACTGGGCGTCCTGCTCGCAGGAGCCTGGCTCTCGTGGGACCGCAGCCGCACCCTCAAGCCTGCACTGGCCGCAGTGTCTGTCGTCGGTCTGCTCGTAGGGGCGGTCGTTCTCGCGGGGAGCAACTCCTGGGGGGCCATGGGCGGCGCGACCTTCCAGCCCCCCCCGGGGGCCTCCTTGCCGGAGTGGTCCATTCCTCTGGACAGCTGGCGCCCCGGCCTCGGACACGCCCTGGGCGCCATGGCCCTGCAGGCCCAGACCGACGGAGCCGAGCGCCTGTGGTTCTACCTGCATCGCCTCGGCACCACTGTGCTCGCACCCGCACTCTGGCTGCCAGTTCTGCTGGCGTTGGGCGCCTGGCTGTTTCGGGGCGCGACCGGCAGCGTCGCACTCGCTCTCACCTTGCTGCCGACCTTCGGCTTTGTTTGGCTGGCCGTCCCCCCACTCGATGAACGCTTCCTCCTCACGATGTTGCCCTGGCTCGGCATCGTCTGTGGACTCGCTGCGACCGCCGAGGACCGAAAGACCGCCTGGGCTGCCGGGATCTCTGCACTCGTTGGAATCGCCGTGGCCGTGGACTTCCACTTCGGACCTCCAACGGCCTTCGACACCCTTCCGACCCCCCAGACGCAGGGACTCGAGGTCCCCTGGCGAGCGGGGCTGTCCACCTCGGCAGACCGACGCGGCTGGGCACGCGCAGACGACCTTCCGGCCCACCGAAGCCAGGTGCGCGTCGACCTTCTCGCCGCCGTCCACCGATGCGGGGCCACCAGCATCACGGGCTCGGACCGGGTGCTGGGACCGTCCGGAGACCTCAACTGGTGGACCTTTTCGCTGGAGCGCTCCGCCCTGTCGGGTGCCGGGGAGCCCGCCGTCTTCCTGCCGGTCGGCAGTCCGCTTGGCCCCCTGCCCACCGAGCCCACCTTGTTCGTGCTCCCCGAACCGGCCGACCGCTTCGGTCCCGCACCGCGTCCACCCAGCGACTGGATGCCGCTGTCGCAGGGTCCCGAACACGTCCAGATCTGGGCCCCGCCGGGACTCTGCGAGTCTTTCCAGTGAGCCCGCTCACCCACCAGCTTCGCGCACTGGGCCTGTCCAGCGGACAGCTCGTGGTGGTCCACACCTCCTTTCGGGCGGTCCGGGCGGGACGGTGTGAAGGTCCCCTCGACCTCATCCACGCGCTCATCGATGTCCTCGGCGATGGCGGCACGCTGGTGATGCCCACCATGACGGCGGGAGATGCACCCTTCGACCCGGTCCACACGCCCACACTGGACATGGGCATCACTGCCGAGACCTTCAGGGGACTTCCGGACGTCCTCCGAAGCACTCACCCCGGCGCCTCTTTCGCCGCCCGCGGTCCCCTCGCTCGACACATCTGCGCACCCCAGCCACTGTGCCCGCCCCACGGCCCGGACAGTCCCATCGGCCGCGTCTGGCAGCACAAAGGACAGGTGCTGCTCATCGGCGTGGGGCACTCGGCCAACACCACCCTGCACCTCGCGGAGGCCCTGGCCGGCGTGCCCTACTGGCTGGCCCACCCTTGCGTGGTGGGCACCCAGACCCGGCTGCTCCCCGAGACCGACCACTGCTGTGAGGGATTCCACCGCATCGACCCCCTCGTCGACCGGCTGGGACAGCGCAAAGGACCCGTGGGGGGTGCGCTGGCTCGGATGGTCTCGGCAACAAGCGTGGTCGACGCCGCCCTTGAGCTCCTCGACGCCGACCCATTCGCCTTTGTCTGCCCGCCGGGCCATCCCTGCGGGGAGTGCGACCGTGCCCGAGCCAATGCCCACCGAAGCCCGCCTGTCGTGCCCGTAGTACGGGTCTGACCTTTGGTCGGGGGGGGGCGGTCAGCGTCGGCGCATGACAAACCGACAGCCCACCACCGGTGAGCCCGCAGGGTCGTCCCCGAGTGCCTGCACCTCCCAGTTCGGCAGCTGTGGCAGGCGCGACCAGACAGACCAGCCCACCGCGACCTCCACCGACCGGCCGAGCGCAGGGAGGCCACCGCGATCGAGGCGATCTCCCAGCCACACCACCGATGCCGACCGGTCGCCCCGAGCAAAGAGGCGATCGCCAGCCACCCGGATCGCAGCATGGCTGATTGGATCGCATCCTTCGCCCAAGCCGGCGGGCGTCCCATCGAGGAGCTTGCGACCGAAGGGGGTGCTGCGGTCCAGATCCCGGCCTTCAAGCAAGCCTCGTTGTCCCCACGCCCGCTCCACGCCTCGCCGCTGCGCCGCCCGTCGTAGAGGTCCAGGCAGCCTCCGCCAACGTTGCCGCCACCTTCCGAGGGTCTGTTCTACGGCGCCAAAGGTGTGCAGGCCCAGTCGGACAGCGCGCTCGTTGTCATCCCAGAACGACCGCACCGGCGCTGGAATCGACGACCTCAAGTGGTGGTAGAACCACACCCGTCGGCCAAATGCATCGTGGCCATACAGCGCAGCCACCGAAGCCGGCGGCAGCTCCTGCACGGCCGCCACCGACAGTGCGAGGGCCGCCCCGGCCGGGGTGTGGAAGTCGACCCCCACGGCCTCTGCACCCGCGGACAGCATCGCAAGCCCACCGGCGCGCACGTCGCCGATCACATCCACACACCCCCCCGCCACCTCGGGAACAGCCGTCACCAGGGCGGTTGCGTCGAGCCACGGTCCCCATCTGTCAAGCGGGGAGGGCTCGGGTGCCAGTGGATTTCTGATCCGGTATGGTCTCGCCATGTCCGCTCCAGACCTGAGCGCGTGCTCCCCTACCCGCCCCGCGCTGCCCAGCCTGCCTCTCGAGGCCGGTCGGGCCACCATCGCTGTGTTCGACGAAGGGGACCACCTGGAGGTCTACCTCGCACCCGTGGGCCTGCGCCTGGTGGCCACCGCACTCGCGGGCGACCGGCCCGTCACGGCCTGGGACCAGTTCGGAATGCCCGTGCAGCGCGGACTGTCGGTGCCAGCAACCGAGCTGCCCGGAGCTGGTGAGGCCATCGATGGCGCGCCGCTCGCCGAGATCCCCGCGAGCCTGCGGGCCGGTCCACGCAGCCTCCTGGCCGCGGGACACGAGTGGGTGCTCTGCGCCGAAGACAGCGTACACGCCGCCATCTTCGCCCGTCGGCCCAGCGTTGTCGTCCGCGCGGTTCATGGCGTGGTCACCCACCTGCTGTCGTCGGCCGAGCTGTCTACGCGCATCGATCCGGTCGTCGTGGGCCTGCTCGCCCGCCCCTCCAGGCTCGGTCCCCACATCCTGTCGCTCGACACCGACGAAGCCTGCCTGACCATCCAGTCGCCCACCGCCATCCGCTGGCTACACCCCGACCGACGTGGGATCTGGCGACTCCGACGATGAAGTCCGACACACCCGACCCCCACGGGGTCATCGACACAAACGCCGGGCTGAAGGCGCTCCTGGACAAGCTGGGGCGCCCGGACCTGCTTGCGCTCGACACCGAGTTCCACTCCGAGCGCCGATACCGGCCCCAGCTGCTGTTGGTGCAGCTGGCGGTGCGGGGCGGCCCGGTCTGGACCATCGATCCCTGCGCGGTCGACCTCACCCTCTTGGCGCCCATTCTCACAGGCGCAACCTGGCTGGTCCACGGCGGAAGCTGGGACGTCTCCTTGTTGTCCAAGGCGACGGGTGCCCGCCCCGGGGCGCTACTGGACACCCAGCTGCTGGCCGCCTTCGCGGGCATGTCCTTCCCCGCACGCCTGTCCTCGCTCGCACGCGATGTGCTCGACGAACAGGTCGACAAGGGAGCCACGCTGTCGGACTGGAGCCGCCGTCCCCTGTCCCCCGAACAGCTCGCCTACGCGCGGGCCGATGTGTCGGTGTTGTTCGCCCTCGCCGACGCCCTGTTGGAGCGCGTGGACGCCTTGGACGCCACAGTCCCCACCCGCGCCGGACGCCGGTGGGCGCTGCAGGCCGGCATGGAGCTGGTGGAGGCTGCCCTCGCCCCGAGCAGCCCCAACCACCACTGGCGCCAGCTCGACATCGCCCCCGGCTTCGACGCCCCCACCCGGTGTGCCCTCCACACGCTGTACACCTGGCGAGACGCCGAAGCCGCCCGCCGAAACAGCCCGCCTCACTTCGTGTTGTCGCCCGGCATTGCGCTCGACCTCGCGCGACGGCGTCCCACCGATCTCGCGGGCCTGCGCGCCAACCGCCGCATTCCCCAGGGTCTCCTCAAGCGGCATGGCGCCACCTTGCTTCGGTTGCTCGACGAGTCGACCCGCCTGTCCGAGATCCCCCCCCCGGTGGTCCGGGGCCCGGCCGCGCGCATCGCCCTGGTGCAAGCCCTGCGAGAGGTGGAGGGCGAGCGGATGGGCATCGCGCCGAAGCTGCTCCTTCCGCCCGAGATGATCCACCGCGCCGCTGGCGAGGGCGCCGTTGCGATCACGGGTTGGCGAAAGGAGGCGATCTCAGAGGCGATCGGCGATCTCCTCGCCGGCCGAAGCACCCTACGCGTCTACGAGGATCACGTAGTGGTGGAACAAATCGGACAGACCGGACACGCGACGTCCTGCTGACCGTCGCCGTCGCGCTGCGCCGAGCGGGCCCACCGTGGAACACCTCGATCCAAAAAAATTTTCGCGCGGAAGATTTTTTTGTTGTCGGCAGCGGAGGGGCGGGGGTACAACATCCCTGCAGGACGGGCCGCGCGCCAGAGTCTGCCGAAAACCCCCAACAGTAGCAGAAGAGGAGAAATCCTCCAAGCTGTGTTCCGAGGCGTTTCCAACGCTCGGGCAGGGGTCGAAGCAGCCGGAGCAACCGGTCCCAGTGGTGAGATGTTGCTTCAGCAACACCCTGCCCTGACCGTTTCCTGCTTGGGGCCCTCGGGCCTCTCCGCTCGGCCGACAGGCCTGAAGTCCCCCAAGTCAAAGTGACCCTCAGGAGCCAACAATGCAGACCATCCAGCGCCTCATCAAGGACGAGTCCGGTGCCACCGCCATCGAGTACGGCCTCATCGCCGGCCTCGTCGCTGTCGCCATCATCGCTGCTCTCACCGCGCTCGGCGGCGCCCTCGACACGATGTTCTCGAACGTCGCCTCGACCGTCAGCACCGCCGCTTCCTGATAGGGTCCCGCCTGGAGGGCGGGTCAGGTGGATGTCGCCACGACGGTGTTGATCCTGCACGTCGGCCTCGCTGCCGTGTGGGACCTCGCGCAGAGGCGCATTCCAAACTGGCTCGTCGCCAGCGGGCTCCTGCTCGGGTTCGCGTTTCAAGCCCAGTCCAGCGGCTTCGTTGGGCTGGGCTTGTCCTTTCTTGGGGCTGCGGCGGCCCTGGCCGCGCTCATCGGCCCCTTCGCCATGCGGTGGATGGGCGGCGGCGACGTCAAGATCGCGATGGTGTGCGGGGCATTCCTCGGATGGAGCGGAGGCCTGCACGTCATCCTGGTGGGCACGGTGGTCCACGGACTGCTGGGTATCGGGGTTTTGTTCAGTCGGATGGTGAAGCGGTCGATGGGACACGACACGGGTTCACCGGCCAAGCTCCCCCATGCCCTCGGCTTCGCGGTCTCGACCGTGCTCTATACTGCGGGCATCGGCCGACTCTTCTGAGCCGGTCGGTAGTGGGACTCCGGCGCGTCGCTCACGCGGCGCCTCCGGAGACATGAAAGCGCCCTCGTTGGCGTGACACGGCCGCACGGAGTTCGCGGCGGAGGTTCGATGGCAAGGCAGCAGACGGGTGGCCGCTTCAAGGCCACGCTCTTTCTGGGCGGGGCGTTCGTGGTCGCCGGCCTCACGGCCTACCTCATGTACGAAGTCATCGACCGCGCCAACCGGGCCGCGGAGAAGGCCGCGCACATCGAGAAGCAGACGGTCGTCGTGGCCACACGAGACCTCTACATGGGCATCCCCATCTCCGAAGACGACGTCGAGATCCGGGAGGTGCTCCCGGAAACCGTGCCGTCGGACATGGGCTACTCCGAGCTCGACCATGTGGTGCGCAAGACTCCCCGCGAGCGCATCTATCAGGGCGAGATCGTCCGCTACGAGCGCCTTGCCGACGAATCCGAGGGCAAGGGCCTCAATGCCATCATCCAGCGTGGCAAGCGGGCCATGACCATCACCACCGACGCTCAGTCGAGCCTCAGCGGCATGCTCGCTCCGCTCAACCACGTCGACGTCATCGTCACCATCCGCCCCGACGACCGGGCCATCCAGGCCAAGTGGGTCACCGAGACCATCCTCGAAGACGTCAAGGTGCTCGCGGTCGGCGACAGCCTGCTTCGGGCCGCCGAGAGCGAGGACAAGAAGAGCAAGGGCAAGAAGAAGAAGCAGAAGCCCTCGGTCACGCTGGAGGTCACCCCCCAGGAAGCCGAGAAGCTCGCACTGGCGTCGTCCCGCGGCGACCTGCACCTCGTGCTTCGCAGCGAGATCGATGACTACGTCGTCGACGACGAAGGCAGCGTCCTCGACACCAACGCGCTGCTGGGCGTCAAGAAGACCCCCCCCAAGGCGGCCCCCCGGTCCAGCCGTCCCAAGACCCCGAAGACCCAGACCGCCGAAGTGATCCAAGGTACGGACACCACCACAGTCGGCTTCGACTCCTCGGGTCAAAAGGTCGAGACCTCCGGTGGGAAGAAGCGCCGCTGATGCCCTCCTCCGCCCTGCACCGCCCACCCCGCGCGCACCCGCGCCCCTCCCCGGGAGTCGGAATGTCCGTGTCTCACCGCGCCCCTGCCCGCTGGCATGCGCTCCGAGGCCTCGCCCTCCTCGCATGGACCACCCTTGCCGCGCTCGTCGCGGTCGCCCCCCAGTCGGCCGAAGCCGCGGATGAAAGCGACCGCTGGCTCGATGTCGAAGTCGGCCACAGCACCGTCTTCAGCGACACCCGCCCCATCGGCCGGGTGCTCACCAGCGACCCCGAGGTCGCCTCGCTGAAGCTCCTGGAGCAGGGCCAGGTGCAGATTCTCGGTCAGTCCGTCGGCAGCACCGACCTGTGGATCTGGTACCTCGACGACATGCGGAACCCGGTCAGCTACGACCTCACCGTCCACCAGGACCTCAGCGGTCTCATCCGCCGGGTCGACGCCCTCGTGGAAGGTCCGCCACCCAAGGTCTACCCCCTCGAAGATCGCCTGGTCATCGAAGGTCCCGTCGACAGCATCCAGCTCCTCGAGCAGATCGCCGACATGGCCCGCGTCTACGACGAAGAGTTCGTCAACATGATGTCGGTGAGCGGCGACCACCAGATCCAGCTCGAGGTGGTGTTTGCCGAGATCAACCGCACCGCGCTGCGAGAGCTCGGCGTCAACGCCATCTGGGGCGACCAGAAGGTGGCCGTCGGCATGACGGGTGCGGGCGTGTCCCAGACCGGCGTGGTCCGCAAGGGCAACACGGCCCGCATCAACAAGGGCGTCGTCCCCGCCGCAGGCACCGGCACCTTCAACTTCCTGGGCTCCTTCGCCGACCCCGCCAACCTCGCGGTGCTGATGTCGGTGCTCGAGCAGAACAACATCTCGAAGACGCTGGCCAAGCCCACCCTGGTCGCGCTCAGCGGACAGCAGGCCGAGTTCCTCGCTGGTGGCGAGATTCCGATTCCGGTGGCCCAGTTCGGCAACCGCATCACGCTCGAGTTCAAGGAATACGGCGTGCGGCTCGTGTTCGTGCCCACCGTGCTCGGCAACGATGTCATCGACATGCGGGTGTACGTGGAGGTCAGCGACGTCGACACCGCCACCTCCATCCGCGTCACCGGCATCGAGATTCCTGGCTTCGTTTCGCGTAAGACCCAGTCCCACCTGCGGGTGGAGAGCGGAATGACCTTCGCGATGGCCGGCATGCTCACCGACTCGGTGCGCGCCACCTACGCCAAGGTGCCCATCCTCGGCGACATCCCCATCGTCGGCGTGCCCTTCCGCTACGTCCAGCACCGAAAGACCGAGACCGAGCTGATGATCTTTGTCACGCCACGTCTCGTTCGCCCGCTGGCAGCCAATGAGGTGCCGGCCCCCCCTGGCACCACCGAGGACTACAATCCCACCGACTTTGAGTTCTTCCTCCTCGGGCTCGACCACCGCGTGTCGTCCCGCACCGCCGAGCCGACCGGTCCCGTCGGCCTGGCTCGCTGAAGCTGGCTGTTCCATGTGTCGAATGCCCCCCGCCCTCTCCACCCGGAAGCCGGTCCGATGAGAAACCGTCGCACCGCCCGTGGTGCCGCCTCCGTCGTCGTCGTGGGCGTGGATGCCATCGGAATGGGACTCATCCGTGAGTGCCTTGGCACCGAAGCCGTCCTCCCGACCCACGCCACCCCCTACGGCGAAGCCGCTCAGGTGGTCCGGAAGACCCGTCCCAACGTCGTGGTCATGGGCTTCGACATCGACTTCGACGAAGCGGTCCGCCTCGGCCAGGGCCTGTCGGCCGAGATGGCGTCGCTCCACATGGTGGCCATCTCCTCGCGCACAGACCCCGAGCGCATTCGCGCCGCCATGCGGGCCGGCTACCGCGAGTTCGTGGTGCTGCCCGAAGACGCAGACCTGCTTCGGCGGGCGGTCCACGAGTCGGCCAGCGACGATGGGGCCGAGGGCGAGGTGGGTGAGCTCATCGCCTTCGTGGGCACCAAGGGCGGCGCGGGCGTCTCCTTCCTCACGGTGAACATGGCCGCGGAGCTGTCCGCCATCGAGCGGGTGGCGGTGGTCGACCTCGACTTTTCGATGGGGGACATCGCGGCCTTCCTCGACCTCGAGCCCAGCAACAGCATCCACGATGTGCTCCGCGACCTCGACCGCATCGACGAGCGCATGCTGGCCGGCAGCGTGACGGTCCACCCCAGCAAGGTCCACGTCCTGGCCCAGCCCACCGAGCTGGTCGACCACGACGAGATCCACGGCGAAGACATCATGCGGGTGCTGTCGGTGGCGGCCGAGGCCTACCAGTACGTGTTGGTGGACTGCGGCACGCGGGTCGACGAGGCCACGCTCACCACCACGAGTGTGGCCGACACCATCATGCTGGTCACCACCCCAGACGTCGTCGCCGTGCGCAACGCATGGCGTCGAGTCCAGCTCATGGAACGCATCGGCATCGACAAGAGCGCCATTCGCCTCGTGGTCAACAAGTGGGGCCGCCAGAACGAGCTGCGCATCGCCGACATCGAGTCGAACCTGCAGCTGAAGGTGGCCGCCACCATCTCGCGCGACGACCAGGGCTGTGCCCATGCGGTCAACAAGGGCCAGCTCCTGCGCAGCCTGGCCCCCCGCTCCGCGGCCCTCAAAGACATCAGCGCCGCCCTCGACCTGCTCACCGGCGACGCCGAAGTCGTGACCACCGGGGGCTCCAAGTCCTTCTGGGGCGGCTTGTTCGGCGGTTGAGCACTCCCTTCATCCCGACACCTTCGCCAGCCTGACACCACAGGGACCGCAGCATGGCCTCGAAGCTCATCGACCGCGTCCGCGGAGCCCACCAGCGCTACCGCAGCTCGTCGACGGCCGACTCTGCCGAGTTCGAGAGAATCAAGCGCAAGCTGCACAAGGAGCTCATCGACTCGCTCGACTTCGAGCAGGTCAGCCGGATGCCGCGCTCCGAGCTGTCGGTTCGGCTGCGCAAGTCGCTCACCGACGCCGTGGAGATGCGGTCCCTGCCGCTCAACCGACTCGAGCGGGAGCGGCTGGTCGAGGAGATTCTCGACGAGATTCTCGGCCTGGGTCCCCTCGAACCTCTGCTGAGAGACCCCGAGATCTCGGACATCCTCATCAACGGCGCCGACACCGTCTTCGTGGAGAAGAAGGGACGGCTGATGAAGGTCGACGTGCGCTTCAACGGCAACGCGCACCTCATGCAGATCATCGACCGCATCGTGAGCGCGGTCGGCCGCCGCGTCGACGAGACCAACCCGATGGTCGACGCCCGCCTCTCCGACGGCAGCCGCTTCAACGCCATCATTCCGCCGCTGGCCCTCGATGGTCCCGTCGTGTCGATTCGTCGCTTCGGCACCGTGCCCATCACCGCCGACGACCTCGTGGCCTTCGGGTCGTGTCCCCAGCCCATGATGGACTTCCTCAAGGGCGCGGTGAAGTCGAAGCTCAACGTGCTCATCAGTGGTGGCACGGGCTCCGGCAAAACCACGCTGCTCAACGTGCTGTCCAGCTTCATCCCGGCGGGTGAGCGCATCATCACCATCGAAGATGCCGCCGAGCTGCAGCTTCAGCAGCCCCACGTCGTGCGGCTCGAGACCCGTCCCAAGAACCTCGAAGGCAAGGGCGAGGTCACCGCGCGAGACCTGGTGAAGAACGCCCTGCGGATGCGTCCCGACCGCATCATCCTCGGCGAGATCCGCGGCACGGAGGCCATCGACACGCTCAACGCCATGAACACGGGCCACGAAGGGTCACTCGCCACCGTCCACAGCAACAGCACCCGCGATGCCCTGGCCCGCATGGAGACCATGATCGGCATGGGCATGCCGAACCTGTCCGACAAGAACATCCGCGAGATGATGGCCCGCGCGCTCGACCTCGTCATCCAGGCCGACCGTCTCCCCGATGGCAGCCGCCGTGTGCTGGCCATCACCGAGGTCACCGGCATGGAAGGCAGTGTCGTCACCACGCAGGACATCTTCTTGTTCAAGCAGGCCGGCTACGACGACGAAGGACGCATCCGCGGACGCTTCGTCGCCACCGGCGTTCGCCCGAAGTGCATGGGACGGCTCAAGCAAAACGGCGTGGAGCTCCCACGCGCCCACTTCAGCTGGCAGATGCAGGTCTGAGGCCGCGCAGGAACCTTCATGAGCAAAGTGCTTCTCATCGTCGTCAGCGCATTCGCGGCCCTCGCAGCGGGCTCCGTGATGATGTTCCTGTACTGGAGCATGCTGTCGCGTGAAGACGACCGGCAGGCCCAGCTGGCCCGCCGCCTCGGCACGGCCGCTCCCGAGACCGAGGATTCTCTGTTCCGCAACCCGCAGAACGAGCCGGTCCTCGATGCGATGGGATCCATCGGGCCCTGGATCCAGGGGCTGCTCCTCGAAGCGGGGGAGCCCTACGACATGCAGGGGCTCATCGCGCGCTGCGCAGGTGCGGCGGCCATCGGCTTCATCCTGCTGGTGGTGCTCACCCGGGGACCGCTCGCGGTGGCCGGCATCATCTTCGGCGTCATCCCCATCCTCATCCTCAACTCACAGGCGGCCAAGCGGGCCCGGATGCTGTCCGAACAGCTCCCTGACGCCCTCGACCTCGTGTCCCGCTCGCTGCAGGCGGGGCATGGCCTGGCTGACGCCATGAGCCTGTGCGCGGAGGAGATGCCGTCTCCCGTGGCCGACGAGTTCGGTCGGGTCTTCGAAGAAAACCAGCTCGGGCGCGACCTGCGGATGTCCTTCAACACACTCGCAGACCGCAACCCCCGCAACTTCGACCTCAAGCTGTTCGTGTCCTCCGTGCTGCTCCAGCGCGACACGGGCGGCAACCTCATCGAGATTCTGGGCAACATCTCGAAGACCATCCGAGACCGCTTCGTGTTCGAAGCCAAGGTGAGCGCCCTCACTGCAGAGGCACGCATCTCCGCCCTCATCCTCGGTGGGCTGCCCTTCGCCATCCTGGGCATCATCTCGGTGCTGCGCCCGGACTACCTTCGGCCGCTCTACGAAGACCCCATCGGACACTACATCTCCGCTGGCGCGCTCATCTGGTTCGCCATCGGCGTCATGGTGATGCGTGCCGTCTCCGACGTGGAGGTCTGATGGACATCGGCGCACTCCTTGAAAACACCGCAGCCATCGGCGCCGCAGCCGGCTTCTTCGTGGTGCTGGGCGTGGTCTACGCCATCTCGGTGTTCATGAATCCCGAGCGGACCGCCCGCGACCGCGTGTCCGACCTCACCGGCGGCAACAAGCAGCGCGATGGCGACTCGCTGCTGCTCACCAACCAGCCCGCCAACACCATGACCACCCGGGTCGGTAGACTCGCTTCGGGCGACGCCGACCAGGCCGATGAGCAGCGTCGGTTGATGCTGCAGGCCGGCTTCCGCTCGCGCAACGCGGTCGAGGTGTTCAACGCAGCGCGGGTGGCTCTGTTCCTCGCATTCGGCGTGGGCGGCTGGGCGGTCACCCACACGCAGAAGCCCATCTACATGGCACTCGGAGTGCTGGTGGGCATGGCGCTCGGCTACTACCTGCCGATGGTCTATGTGAACAACCGGGTGGCCGGGCGTCAGAAAGCCCTGATGGACAGCTTTCCCGACGCCCTCGACCTCCTGGTGTCGAGCGTGGAGGCGGGCCTCGGACTCGACGCCGCCTTCCGGCGGGTCTCCCTGGAGATGACCAAGGCAGCGCCTGCCCTCGCGCGGGAGCTGCAGGCGGTCAACTACGAGGTGGAGGCCGGCGTTCCCCGCACCACGGCACTGCGGCACCTCGATGAACGCACCGGCCTGCAAGAGGTCAACTCCCTCGTGAACGTGCTGCTGCAGGCCGAGCGCTTCGGCACCTCGGTCGCAGAGGCCCTGCGCGTACACTCGGAGCTGGTGCGCAAGAAGCGGATGCTGGCCGCCGAGGAGAACGCCGCGCGCATCTCGCCGAAGCTCACGATGGCGATGATCGTGTTCATCCTGCCCCTGCTGTTCACCGTGCTGGCGGGTCCCGCGGCCATCAACGTGTTCCGCAACCTCATCCCCGCGATGGAGGGCTGAGATGCACCGTCTCATCGCAATCGTCGCGGGAGTCTCACTGGCTTCGACGGCCGGCGCTGCCCGCAAGACGTCCACCACTCGAGAGCCCGACGCCCAGCCCGTCTGGGAGCAGCCCGGCGGACGCGCCAAGGCCCGCATGGAGCTCGCCGAGGCCTTGCTCGACGCGGGCTCGGTGGACGCCTGCCTGGAGCTCATCGCCCAGATGCGCGCCGAGAACGAGCGTGGGGTCGACATCGAGCGCCTGCACGCCAAGGCGCTGCGGGTGGCCGGACTCGACGACGATGCCCAGGATGTCCTCCAGCAGATCGTGCGCCGTTGGCCCCGAGATGCGGCCTCCCACAACGAGCTCGGCATCCTGGCGATGGACCGTCGACAGGTGACAGAGGCGGTCGACCACTTCGCCACCGCTGCCCGCATCGATGGTGACAACGCCGACTATCTCAACAATCTCGGCTTCGCTCAGCTCAGCGATGGCCGCGCCGACGACGCGGTGGACTCGCTCCGCAAGGCCCTGCGGGTCGACAGCTCTCGCGACCAGACCCGCAACAACCTCGGCTTCGCGCTGGTGGCAGCAGGTCGCAGCGACGAGGCCTTCCGCGTCTTCCGGTCCGCCGGCTCCCCCGCCGATGCCCACTACAACGTGGGGGTCGGCCTGGAGCTGAAGTCCGACGCCGACGGAGCGGTGGCACGCTTCGAGAAGGCGCTCGACGTCGACCCCGACCACCCTGCTGCCCGGGCCGCCCTTGTGCGCCTCGCTCCCGCAGCCGATTCTCCCGCTGACCCCCACCCGCCGACGGAGCCATGATGCCTCGCTCGCTGCTCATCTGTACCGCCGTGCTCGGCCTCTTCAGCACCGGCTGCGCCCACAACCAGCAGCTCCAGTACGACCTTGGACGAGCCTCCGCAGCGGCCTTCCAGGCCCAGGCCGACCTCAAGCGCACCTCCGTCGCCGACGCCGACTACGGCCTGTCCGGCGTTGAAGCACTGCAGATGCGGGTTCGGGTCACCGAGACCTCCACCGACGAGGAGTCGGGCGAGATCGAGGCCGTCGAGTCGATCAAGGTCAAGTAGGCCTCGGTGGCCTTTCGGTTCCCACAGGGCTCCGCGAGCTCCGTCATCTCCCTCGCGGCAGGCGCCATTGCGGCGTCCGCCGTCGCATTTGCGTGGCTTCCCCTGCTCACCGAGTCGGCCCAGCGAGAGCTCGCCAACGAGGCCCGCCAGCTCCACACCCTCGCCCGCATCGCGAAGGCTGAGGTGGAGCGGCATCCCGACGACCCTGCCGCCCAGGATTCCGCGCTCGACGCCTTCCGCAGTGTCGCAGGGGTGGATTCCCTCTGGTTGGTGGACAGCACAGGCACCATCCAGCGAACGGTGCCCGAGACCGCGCGTCCAGTCGCCGACGTCACCCAACAGGTCGCGATGCTGTGCCAGCGGGACTCCGCCGACCCGGGCGCGAGCCTCAACGACACCCTGTCCTTCATGACCGACGCCGCTGCCCTGAGGGCCGCCTGCATCTCCCTCGGAGAGCCCGAAGACAACCAGAAGCTCGTCGTTCTCGCCCGCACCGGTGCCTGGGCCCCCCTGAGTGACTCGCGCCGCAGGGCCACCGCTCTCTTGTTCGGGCTGGGTGCCGTGGTCGCCCTCATCGTGATTGGGGGAATCCGCTGGCTGCTCGCCCCCGTGCAGGAGATCAGCCAGGCCGCCCGGGCCATCGCCCAGGGCTCCCGCAGCGTTCGGGTGGCCCCCCGCGGGCCAGAGGAGATTGCGCAGCTCGCCCGCGCGGTGAACGCTCTGGCTTCGTCGGTGGAGACCCGAGAAGATGAGATTCGCGGTCGCCTGGAGGTGGTCAATGAGATCTCCAGCATGGTCGCCCACGAGGTCCGCAATCCGCTGCAGAGCCTGGAGCTGCTGACCACACTCGCGCGCACCGAGCCAGACGCCGCCACCCGCGAAAAGCTGCTGTCCACCATGGAGCAGGAGATCAGAGGACTCGAAGGCGTGGTGCAGCGGGTGCTCCGGTCGAGCGGTCCCCTCCGCATCGCGCCGGCGCCCGCCGACCTCGTCGCCATCGTCCACCGCGCCGCCACCATGTCGGAGCCAGAAGCTCGCCGAAGAGGAGTCGCGCTGCTCGTGCAGGCGCCCGGGAAGCTCCAGGGCAAGGTGGACGGCTCCCTCGTGCGCCGGGCGTTCGAGAACCTCCTCCACAACGCCATCGAGTTCGCCGCCGAGAACCCACCAGGACAGGTCACCGCTTCGCTCACCCGCCATGGCGAAGGCGTGCGGATGGTGGTGGACGACGACGGCCCCGGGGTGCCCCAGGCCGAGATCGGACGCATCTTCCAGCCCTACTATTCGTCGAAGTCTGGCGGCACGGGGCTCGGACTCGCCCTGTGCAAGCAGGTGTTCGAGGCCCACGGCGGCAGCATCCGGTACGCTGAGTCCCCTCTGGGCGGCGCACGCTTCATCGCCGACCTGCCCCTGTGGGTGGAGCTCGACACGGGTGAGCATCCGCCCGCCAACAGCCCCGGTCCCGGCGGAGGCTCCCCGCGCGCATGAGCGAGACCACCCTCCACATCCTCGTTGTCGACGACAACCAGACGGCCGCCATGGCCGCGGCCATGCTGCTGAGGCGCGACGGCCACGATGTCGACGTGCGCCACGATGGTGGTGCCGCCATCGAAGCCATGGCCGACACCACCTACGACCTCGTGCTCACCGACCTGCGCATGGAGCCGGTCGATGGGCTCGCGGTCGTGCGGGCTGCGCGCGGTGGTTCGCCACCGGTCGATGCCATCGTCATGACCGCCTACGGCAGCGTCGATGCCGCCGTGGAGGCCATGCGACACGGCGCCATCGACTTCATGACGAAGCCCGTCACCGCCGACCAGCTTCGGCAGAGGGTGCGCGACTACCGGCAGTCCCCGGCCCGAGGAATTGCGCTGGTGGGCGAGTCAGACGCGATGCAGCAGGTCCGGGAGACGGCCACACGCCTCGCCAGTGTCCGCAGCACCGTCCTCATCACCGGAGAGACCGGCACCGGCCGCCGACACCTCGCGCGCTGGCTGCACGAAAACGGCCCAGACGCCGACCGTCCCCTGGTCATCGCCCAGGCCGGCCGGGAAATCCCGGTCGAGCAGCTCGAGGGCGCCGGCACACTGCTGATTCCCAACGTCGACGACTGGTCCCCCGAGGCCCACATCCTGCTGCAGCGCCAGCTGTACACCCTGGTCGCCGGTGAACCACCACGCGTGGTCGCCACGGCCAGCCCGGAGATTGCCGAGCGCGCCGCCCAGGGAGACATCTCTCCCGAGCTCTACTTCCGACTGGCGGTGCTGGTGCTCCACCTGGTGCCTCTGCGGGAGCGTCCCGGCGACATCCACAGCCTGCTCAACCACTTTCTCGACCACCATGCCCGGGTGTTCCGACAGCCCTCGCCCAAGCCCACCACGGCAGATCTGCTCCGGCTGCAAGGGCATGCCTGGCCAGGCAACCTCCGGGAGCTGCGAAACCTCGCCGAGCGCGGGGTCGTGATGGGTCCCCACGCCTTCCAGATGGCGGTGAGGGCGCCGGCACCCACCGAGAACGTGTTGCCTCAGCTCGCTGAAGGCTTCGACCTCGCCAACCACCTCGAGTGGACCGAGCGCACGCTCCTCACGCGCGCCATCGAACAGACCGGCGGAGACCTCAGAGAGATGTGCCGGGTGACCGGCCTGGAGCGCAACCGACTCCGCTACAAGCTCAACAAGTTCGAGCTCATCGACCGCACCCGCTGACGACCCACCGCAACGGGGTACGTCGCCGGCGTGTCCACCGAGCCCGCCACCTTCGATGCCAGCACCGCCCGACGAGCGGTCCGCCGTGGCCTGTGGTCGGTCGCCGCCTTTCTGGGAGCCATCGGGCTGGCCGCCATCGCCATCGCCCGCACCGACCTCGGGGCCCTGCACACCGACGACCTGCTCCAGCGCGCCCGTCCCCTGTGGCTGCTTGCCGCGACCGCCATCATGAGCCTGGCCTTCGTGTTCATGAGCCTGAGGTGGCGCGCCCTGCTCCCCCGCGAGCAGCGACCTCCCGTGATGGGCCTCACTGCCATCATTCTCGCGGGGCTGTTGCTGAACTACGCCCTGCCGGGCCCCGTCGGTGAGCTCGGCGCTGCCTGGTTCACCAGCCGCCGCTACGGGGTGGGCACTGCCCGCGCGTTGGCGTCCGGAGTCACCGCAAGGGCAATCGGCCTCGCAACTGCAGCCCTGCTCGGCTTCACCTTCTGGTTCATCGCCCCGTTGGAGCTGCCGGAAGGGACAGGTCGCGCCATCGGCCTCGCTGTGGCCGCCATCGGCAGCGGCGGTCTCGCTCTGATCGCGCTGACCCTCCGCCCCGACCTGTGGATTCGGCTGGCCGACCAGGTGGCCCGGCGGGTGAACGCTCAGGGCGCGGTGGGCAAGGTGGTCCACAAGCTGCGAGACGGGGTGGTGTCGCTTGCGTCCGCCGCCCACCAGGTGCTCCATGGCGGCCGTGGTCCCCTGCTGGAAGCCGCGGGCTGGTCGCTGCTCGGCCACCTCACCGTGACCTCCGGAATCGCTGTCGCGGTCGCAGGCCTCGACGCCACGGTCGACTGGCTCGGCCTCGTGTTCACCTACACCACGACCACTGCCGGCGCGGTGGTGCTGTTCGCCTTCCCAGGCTCGCAGCTCGGCTGGGACGCCCTCTTCGCCACCCTCCTCGCGACCGCAGCGGGCCTTCCGCAGGCCGATGCCGTGGCGGTGTCCGTGCTCGTGCGCGTGCAGCAGCTGCTCTACATGGTGGTCGGGGGCGTAGTGGTGTTGTGGCTCGTGCGCGACCTGCGAACTGGGGCGGGTCAGGCGGAAGCCGCCAAGGGGGCTGAGTGATGTCCCCGTGGAACCGCGGCCACCGCGAACCGTGCTAAGAATCGGCTGTCGAACCCCCCGTCCACCGACATGGTCCAGGGTGCCTCGTCACAGGCTCGGTCCACGTCCCCGGTGCGACGCCTCCCCCGCCTCCCTGCGGGCCCTCCGCCACCCTGGAGTCCAAGCATGACGCGTCTCCTCATTTCCAGCCTTCTCGTGCTCGCCGCCTGTGGTGAGAAGAAGGCCCCACCGCCTGCGCCCGTTGCTGCCGAGCCCCCTCCCGTCGAGGCCGCTCCCCCGCCGCCCCCGGAGCCCCCCCCGCCGCCGCCAGAGGTCCGCAACGCCGACCTCACGGTCAACCTGACCATGGCAGATGGCAGCACGAAGTCCGGCCATGTCAAGCGCATCGAGCGCAGCAGCAACTTCCGGGGCGACGAGGACTGGCTCACCGGCGACTCCGACCTCAAGGTCGCGGGCGAAGGCACCGGGGTCTACAAGAAGGTGTCCTGGGACCAGATCAAGTCGGTCACGGTGAAGCCGGATGCACCGTCCACGAGCAACATCTCGTGCTCCTACAGCAGCGAGTACAACCCCTGGATCTACGAGTGCACGCTCAAGGTCCCCAGCACGATGGTCACGGATGACGGCCTGAGCCTCACGGTCGACACCGGCTACAAGTGGCGCTTCGTCTTCGATGACGACACCGAGGTCGACTTCTACCTGAAGAAGCACATCGTGTGGGAGCAGGACGCCGAAGAGGTGGGCCTCGACACGGTCAACCCCGAGAACTACGACCTCTACGGCAAGCTTCAGCAGCGCATCAAGAGCGAGGTGAAGGGCGCTGAGGTCGTGACCCGGATCGAGATTCAGTAGACCCGGTCAGGCCCGGGCTTCCGCGAGGCGCTCCCGTCGAATGCAGACGGCGAGCGCCTCTGCCACGTCTTGAGCAGCCCGCAAGTCGTCGCCCTGGAAGGGACGGTGGGGCGGTGGGTTGAGCAGCTCGATGCAGCCGTAGGTGTCGGGCACATGGGTGATGGGGACGCACAACACACTGCGGGTGGTGAAGCCCGTCTCCCGGTCGACCTCGGAGTAGAAGCGGGGGTCGGAGGCCGCGCGACGGACGATGAGGCTGGTGCCCCGCTCCAGGCAGAATCCCGCGATGCCGGCACCTTTCGGTAGCACGCTGCCCGACAGACGCTCGGCGTTCGGACCCGACACGAGGGCGAAGCGGAGCTTGCCGTCGGGCTCCCGGAGGACCACCGAGCCGGCCTCCGATGGGATGGCTTGCTGGAGGCTCTTGAGGGCGGCATCACATGCCGGACCGATGGCCACGGCATCCCGCACAGACGCAAGCCCCGGCACCACCACAGGCGCGACGTGGGGACGCTGGAAGCGGTCGGTGATGTCGTCGTCGAGGAAGACCTCTGAGTCTTCATCCTCGTCAAACTCCGCCAGGGCACCCACGGGGTCGATGCCCGACTGGGGCTGGGCAGACGCCTCCACAGGCTCGTCGGGGACCTCCACCGGCGCGACATCCTGCACCGGATTCCAGGCGCTGGTGGGCAGCTCGCTGATGGACGCGGAGTCGGCCTCCGGGGGGACGGGTTCCTCTTCGGTGAGGCCGGGCTCGTCGGGGAGGGCGAACTCCATGAGCTCGGAGTCCTCGTCGTCGGGGGACTCTGCAGCGAACAGCGCCTCGGACAGCAGCTCATCGTCGCCCAGCTCGGTCTCTTCGTCGAGGGCGGGGTCGATGGACGGAGGCTGGGGAGGGGCAGGCTTGTCGGTGCCTCCCAACGGACGCACAACGTAGCCTCGGCCGGTGCGCGCATCGCGGGCAAGCACAGTCCCGTTCACCAACACCTCGCAGGCCAGGCGGTCGATGGCGCCCACATCTCCGAATTGGTCGAGGCCGAAGCCCAGCGCGGCCAGCCAGTTGGGGGCGTCTACAGACGCAGAACCGCCCCCCCGCACGCTCACCACGTACCGCACATCGCCTCCGAGTCGGCAGCTGATGCATCGGGCCCCGCCGGCCGTCCGCAGCCGACGACGGTCGGCCTGCCCGCTTTCCGTCTATTCGCCGACCGCCTGTTGTGCATCGAACGGCCTGAGGGTGGGTGGGAGCGGGCGTGCCGATTAGGGCGGCCACCATGTCGCAGAACCGCCTGCATCCCCTCGAACGCCTGGGCCGGGCGTTCGTGCGCCACCGAGGGCTGGCGCTGGCCCTGGTGCTGGCATTCACGGCCCTCACCCAGGTGGCCCTCGGGCTGCGGGTGTGGCGCGACGGGGTGCCGGTCGACTTCACCCCACAGGCGCTGTTCATCGACAAGGGCGAGGAGATCGACGCTCTCCGCAGCATCGAGGAGACCTTCGGTCGGGAGGACAATGACGTCATCTTCATCGTCGACGGTCTCCCTGCCGATGCAGCGGGAGTGGCGGCGCTCAAAGACCTGCACGAGACACTTGCGTCGCACCCGATGGTGGAGCGGGTGGACTCGCCGGTGTCGGCCTCGGTGCTGGTCGACGAAGACGGCGCACTGATGGCCATCTCCCCACTCGACGACCGCCCACCGGGCGAGGCGCTCAAGCTGCTGTCGGAGGCGCCCGCCACTCGCAAGCTGCTGGTCTCCGAAGATGCGCACACGGTCGCGCTTCGGGTACGCCTCTCCTCGGAGCTCGACCGGGTGGCCGACCTTGCCCCACAGGTCCACGCAGTGGACGACCTGGCCCACACCGTCGACCTGCCCCCGGGCGCGAGCCTGCACCCCACCGGTGTGCCCTGGGTGCGCACCGAGGTGACCGACCAGATGGTGGGCGATCAGGCCACCTTCGTGCCGCTCGTGGGGCTGATGTTCGGGCTCAGCATCACCGTGTTGTTCAGGCGGGTCTACCTGGGGCTCGCCCCACTGGTGGCCGTCGCCGTAGCCGACCTCTGGGCGCTGGGAATTCTCATCGGAGGAGGCGCGACGCTCAACGTGCTGAGCATCCTGGTTCCGACTCTGGTGCTCGTAATTGGCGTAGCAGACGGCATTCACCTCACTGCGCGCTACCGTGAGGAGATCGAGCGGGGCCTCGCCCCCGAGCCCGCGATGGGACGCACCCTCCGGGCCATGACGCTGCCCTGCTTTCTCACCACCTTCACGACCGGCGCAGGCTTCGCGTCGCTGCTGGTGGCCGAGACCACGGTGATTCGGAACTTCGGCGTACACAGCGCCGTGGCGATGGTGGTGTGCTTCTTTGGCGTAATGACGGTGCTGCCCACCCTGCTCGCCTGGATTCCGCCGGAGCGGGTGCCAGCACCGCCCACTTCGGCGGCGTGGGCCGGTCGCGCTCTCGACTGGGTGGACAGCCTCGTCGCGCGACGTCCGCTGGTGGTGTTGCTGGGCTGCCTCGCCGTGGCCGGAAGCTTCGGCGCCATTGGCAGTGGAGTGCGGACCAACTCGCACCTGCTGGAGATGTACCGCGCGGGCACACCCACCTACTCGGCCATCAAGCTGTCGGAAAAGCAGCTGTCGGGGGTGATTCCCATCTTCTTTCACATCGACGGAGGCGCACCGGATGCTTGGAAGGAGCCGGGCCACCTTCGCCGACTCGACGAGCTGGAACAGGCGATGGCCGCAGAAGGCCACGTCCTCTGGACCACCTCCCTCGCCAGCTATGTGCGGGAGCTCCACCAAACGCTCTCCGACGGGAGCACGGCACTGCCCGACAGCCAGCCCGCCATCGCACAGGAGCTGCTGGTGGGTGAGCTGGCGGGCGGGGCGCCGACGGCAGGCGTATTGAGCGACGACGGCCAGGAGGCCCGTGTGATGGCCTTGGTCGCCGACGCCGGCGGTCGGGAATTCCTGCCGATGAAGGACCGCCTGAATGCCGAGGCAGCCCGCATCTTCGAGGGGACGGGCATGGCGCCCCGGCTGACGGGCGACGGCTTGCTGGCGGCGGTGGGCATCCACGGACTGATCACCGACCTGCTCAGCTCTCTGGCGCTGATGTTCGTGGTCATCCTCGCCACCCTGTCGCTGCTGCTGCGGGATCTGCGCCTGGCGCTCATCGCGTGCGTGCCCAATGCGATTCCGCTGCTGTTCACACTGGGCACTCTGGGGTTGATGGGCGCGGATCTGCAGGCGAGCAATGTGGTGTCGTTCACGGTGGCGGTGGGACTGGCGGTGGACGACACCATCCACTTCATCGTGCGCTTTCAGGATGAACAGCGGGAGCGGACCGACATCCGGGCAGCCATCACGGCGACCTTTCACGGGGCAGGACGGCCGATTGTGCTGACGAGCATGCTGCTGGTGGCGGGATTCGGGGTGCTGTCGGCATCGGACCTGACGAGCACGCGGCACTTCGGGCTGTTGTCGAGCGTGACGATGGTGGCGGCTTTGGTGGGGGACCTGTTGTTCCTGCCGGCCTTGCTGCATCTGGAGGCGCGGTTTCGGAGGGGGGAGGGGTGAATTGGGTTGGCTGCGCTGAGTTGGGTTTGGCTGGGTTGGTTGTGTAGGTTGCGTGGGCCCTCCCTCCCCCGCCTCCACCTCAATCCGCCCCGACCCAGATCGGCGCGCTCCGCACAGAGGTCTCCACCCCCGCCGCAGTGCAAGCTACATCCGCCCCTTCCGTCGCACACACTCCCCCAGGCGGCCCACCCGAGCTCGGCGCACAGCTTCCAGCCGAACCCTCCGCCGCACTGCAACCGCGATGCCAACCACAACGCCCTGCCCATCCAAAGGGGGGGAAGCACCCGCCGACACCATCTTCGCCACCCCGGCCCCGAGAACAACCTCACAATGGCCATCCCAGCCAACGGCGACCCTCGCCACCCCACGCTCGGCACCCGTCCCCCCCAACCTATGGCAAGCTCGAATTGCAGCGTGTGGCAGCCGCCTTGCCCCCACACCGCACCCACGCTAGGTGCGCCTCTGCCCGCCGGAAGGAAGTCCATGCCCTCGAAGCTCCTGCGGCTGTGCGCCATCGCCGCCGCCGCCATCGCTATTCAGACCGCGGCCCCCACCATCGCCGAGGCCGCCGCACCCACGCTCGAATACGAGCGTTCATTCGGCCGACGCATCAGCCGGGCGGAGGCGCACACCAACTACCCGAGCGGCATCGCCGTCGACTCCAACTCCGGCCATGTCTACGTCATGGACCTCCTGTTCAACCGGGTCCAGAAGTTCGACGCCGAGGGCAATTTCCTCCTCCAGTGGAACTGCAAGCAGGGCCTCGGACTCACCGTCGACCCTGGCACCGGCGATGTCTGGGTCGCCATGTGGATGAACCACAAGATCCACAAGTACAGCCCCGAAGGCGAGCTGCTCCTCGAGCTCGGCAGCGGCAAGGCGAGCAAGGCGCCCGGCGACTTCAACCGCCCCCACGACGTCACGGTCGACCCCCGCAACGGCGACCTCTATGTCATGGACACCTACAACGACCGCGTGCAGGTCTTCGGCCGCGACGGCACCTTCAAGAAGGAGTGGGGCGGCCCCTTCATCCAGCCCTTCGGCATCTCCGTCCACCCCAAGGGCGAGTTCCTGGCGGTCTCCAACACGAAGAACCGCGAGGTCATCAAGTTCACGCTCGATGGCGAGGTCATCGAGCGCTACGCCCGCGCCGGCCACGACCCCGGTGAGTTCCGCTGGCCTCGGGGCATGGAGGTCGGTCCGAGGGGCAACCTCTTCATCGCCGACACCGACAACGAGCGCGTGCAGAAGCTCGACAAAGACGCCAACCCCATGAAGATCATCAAGGGGCCCGACGACCGCGTGCACGGCACATTCCACCCCCGCGCCGTCGCTGTGAACCACAAGACCGGCGACATCTACGCCGCCGCCGCCTACTCCCTGCGAATCGACCGCTTCAAAGCCGACGGCACCTTCATCAAGTCCTTCGCCCAAGGCGAACGAGACGGCCCGGTCTTCAACTCGGCCAAGAATGTCGTGATCGACCCCAAGACAGGCGTGGTCTACGTGTCCGACTGGATGGGTCACCGCATTCGCAAGTTCGACAAGAACGGTGAATACATCGGCATGATCGACGGCTGGATCGAACCGCAGACTGTCGATGGCGTCCAAATCAAGCCCGACTTCTACACCACTCCCAACACAGGCATGTGGCCGTCCAAGGAATACCAGTCCTTCCCGGGGCCCATCGACCTCGACGCCGACGGCAACCTCTGGATGCTCCGCGGTTCCATGTTCGCCCCCCAGGACCCCCGCGACCAGGCCAAGATGCTCATCCGATGCTTCAAGCCAGACGGCACCTTCGTGCGGGGCATCGAGCGTGAGGACTTCCCGAAGAACGCCCGGATGCGGGGCCTCGTTGTCGACGATGCAAACCAGCACGTCTACGTGGCCAACACCGACCACAACAAGGTGATGAAGTTCTCCTTCGATGGTGAGCTGCTCTGGGAGGTCGGCACCAAGGGCGCCGGCGACCTGCAGTTCGACTCCCCGTCCGGCCTGCAGTTCGACCCCAAGAAGGGCTGGCTCTACGTCGTCGACGTCCGCAACAACCGCGTCCAGATCCTCGATACCGACGGCAAGTTCGTCAAGAAGTTCGGCGAGAAGGGCAAGGGCCCGGGCCAATTCAAGTTCGGCGAGTTCTCAAGCATCTTCATCCACGACTCGGGCATGGTCATCGTCGCCGACACCGCCAACCACCGCGTGCAGTTCCTCGACGAGAACCACCAATACATCAGCCACCACGGCGAGCAGGGCTTCGGCAAGCACAGCCGGTACAACGGCGTGAGCGGCGTGGCCGTCCACGATGGCCGACTCTACGTTGTCGACACGGCCGGCGGCCAGGTCGAGGTCTTCAAGCTCCAGGTCAACTGACGTCCGCCCCTCGACGCCCCCAGCGGGAGCCCCATGAGCCTGCGCCAGACGGTCCGAAACCTCCTCATCGCCGTCCTTCCCACCTCGGCCATCGAGCGCATCAAAGACATCCGCAAGACCGTGCGCCGCAAGCAATGGGAGCGCACCGTCGCCAGCGACCCCGACGCCAAGCTCGGCCAGGTGGAGCTCGAAGCCTATCTGCGCGACCTGGGCGTCGAGCGAGGCCGCGACCTCATCCTCCACAGCTCCATGCGCAAGATGGGACTGGTCGAGGGGGGAGCTCCCACCCTGATTGCCGCCGTGCAGGCTGTCATCGGCCCCGACGCCACCCTGCTCATGCCCACCTACCCCCTCACCAAGGGCGCCGTGGAGCACATGCAGGACCCCACCCCCTTCGATGTGCGCACCGACAAGTCCACCATGGGCCGCATCACCAACACCCTGATGGCCATGCCAGGGGCACTGCGCAGCGCCCACCCCACCCATTCCGTCACTGCGTTGGGTCCCGACGCGGAGGCCTACACCCGCGACCACCACCGCACACCCACCCCATGCGGGCCCGGTTCTCCGTTCTGGCGACTCAGCGAAAAGGGCGGCCAGATCCTGTGCATCGGCATTGGCATCGGCAAGGTCACCAGCCACCACGTCATCGAGGACAAGGTCGACGACTTCCCCATCGAGGTCTACTTCCCCGAGCGGCTCACCAAGAGGGTCATCTTCGCCGATGGACACGAAGAGGAGGTCGAAGCCAAGGCCCACGACGAGCGGTGGACGTTGTACCGGGTGGACAACGACGAGGCGGCCTACGACGAGGTCCACCGTGCCATGAAGGCCGGCGGCATTGTGAAGGAAGGCCCGGTCGGACGCGCCACTGCCCACCTCTTCCGCGCCGACGGCCTCGACCGTGTGTTGGGTGAGCGCCTCCAACGCGAAGGCACCACCATCTACCGCCTGTCCGAGGTTCAGAAGGTGGTGGGCTGACTACAGGTCCTTCGTCGCGATGGGGCTCAGCACGTTGATAGCCGTCTCGTAGGTCACGTCGCTCACGCCAATGTAGCCGTGGTCGCCACCCGAGCCGCGACGCAGTCTCGCGACGGATCGGACATCGGCGTCAGCGACAGAGCCGTCCGACCACCATGCACCCCTCCCAACGCCAGGTCGCCCGCAGGTAGACCACGACATGGTCGTCCGGGACCGTGCCCGAGGGGATGTGGACCACGCTGAGCTGCGGCAGCTTGTCGGCGGTGCGCTGGAAACAGTCGTGGAAGGTCCGTCCACCATCCACCGAGGCGAAGACATGTACCCGGTCGGTCTTCACGCTGGGCCCGGCCTCCACGCTGGTGCCAAACCAGATCTCTCCTGCCGCGTTGTGGCCGCCGAAGTAGACCGGACCCGGGGTCTCCGTCAGGCGTGCCACTTCACCATCGAATCGGCAGATGGCCGATGGCTTGAGCGGACTGTCAATTCCCCACAGCACGTCATTGTCGACGAACTGCAAGTCGCACGCCCGGCTCACCTGGCCCTCTGAGATCCAGGGGGTCAACGTCTCGAAGCCATCCGTCGTCCGCCAGATGACCGACTCTGCGTCCGTGTCACCGGTACACACGTAGACCTCGCCCGGCCGACGGGGGTGCTCCACGATGGCGTGTACATGTCGCACAGTGTCCTCGGGGAACGTCCAGGCGACGTCCCAGTCCTGGCCGTCCCAACGGTGGATGTGGACCGGATCCCGCGGCTGCACACGCGCTTCGCCGCCGTTGTGCCGGTACTCCCCAACGAGAACCGCCCCAGACGAGGTGGCGCAGACGCCCCGGCGCATCGGTCTGAAGTCGATGGGCGACGCGAGGGGAACGAAGTGGGACGCCCCCACCATCAGATGTCGAAGGCCGTCTCTGCAAAACGCCAGAAGACCGCTGTCGTGAGGCACCACGAGGAAGGGACTGTGGTGGAGGAAGCGGTCGATGGGACGCAGCCGCGACGAGACAGCGCGCTTGTCCCCACGGTCGTAGACCTGCGCAACCGTGCACCAGGAGGCGCCAAGGTCGGTGGACCGCAGCAGCTCGTTTCCCCGCGTGGCCAACAGGGACCCATCGACGAAGACATGCGGCAGCACGCCTTTGCACAGCCGTTCGACCTTCAGGCGCATCGGTCCTCCACACCGAGGGTCCTAACCCCCGGTCGGCCCCCGGGGGTCGCCGCCGAAGCCCTCGCCTGGCCGCTCACCGACCCCGTCGGGCTCGGGCCGGACCTGAGCGACAGCCTCGACCTCCTCTGAGCCTGCCGCAATTGCCTGCGAGTCGACAGCCCCGCCCCGCATGGATACCGCCGCGCCATGCACGTCATCATGTTGGGCGGTGACCTCACCGCATCGGTCGGAGGCGGAATCGGCACGGTCGCGCGCACCTACATGGGTGCCGAGGCCATGGCCGGCGTCGACATTCGCTACCACACCACCGTCGCAGCCGAAGGCAGCCGCGCCCACAAGGCCCGCACCATGGTGGAGGGCCAGCTCCGGTTCGTGCAGCGCCTCCGCGACAAGCCCGACCTTGTGCACATCCACATCGCCGACGGCCCGAGCTTCTGGCGCAAGTCCACCTACGCCCGACAGGCCCGCCTCGCTGGCGTTCCGGTGTGTCTCCACGGTCACTTCACCTCGCTCATCGACCTCTACCGAAGCAACCGCCTCAAGGCGCGCGCCATCGGCCGGGTCTTCGCCGACGCCGAGTGTGTGTTCGCCCTGTCCTCCGACATGGAGCGCCAGCTCAACGAGATGAGCCGCGGTCGCGCCACCGTGAAGGTCCTCCACAACCCCTGTCCCCCCGATGGCTTCGACCCCTCGCCCCGTCCCCCCACCGACCGACCGCATGTGCTGTTCATGGGCCGTGTGGGCGACCGCAAGGGCATCTTCGACCTCGTGGCGGCATGGCCGGAGGTCCTCGAGAAGGTGCCCGGCGCCCGGCTCATCGTGGCTGGAGATGGGGAGCTCGACCGCCTCAGGCAGCAGGTGACAGAGCTCCAGATCGCTCCCAGCATCGACATTCTCGGTTGGATCAGCGGCGAGGACCGCATGGAGGCCTACCGCAGGGCCGACGTCTTCAGCCTGCCGTCCTATGCGGAGGGTCTGCCGATGGGGGTCTTGGAGGCCATGGGCGCCGGCCTGCCCGTGGTCAGCACCGCCATCAATGGCACCCCCGACGCTGTGATCGACGGCACCACCGGCTTTCTGCATGCGCCCGGCGACAAGATGGCCCTCGCCGACCACCTCTGTCGCCTGCTCGCCGACCACGACCTGCGGGTGAAGATGGGACAGGCGGGCTCAGCCCGGGTCACCTCGGAATTCGACCCCGAGACCCAGGCCGCCAGACTGCGCCGGCACTGGGAGGACGTCCTCGCAGCCGCCCGAATGGACCGGACGTCGGCCAGATGAGAGGCGGTCCCAACTACTTTCTCGTGGGCCATCCGCGCAGCGGCTCCGGTCAGCTGTTCACCTGGCTCGACCGGCATCCCCAGGTCTTCTCCACGAAAAAGGAGCTGCACTACTTCGGCAGCGACCTGCGCTACTTCGACCCACCGCGCAGCCTCGACAACTACCTGTCCTACTTCAAGGGCGCCGGGCGCTTCACCCGCGCCGGCGATGCCAGCACCTGGACCCTCTTCTCCGAGCGTGCAGCCGCCGAGATTCGGGCCTTCAACCCCGATGCCCGCATCATGATGCTGCTGCGCAACCCGGTCGACCAGCTCCACTCGCTGCACAGCCACTTCGTGTTTCGGGGAGATGAGGACATCGCCGACTTCCGCGCAGCGCTCGATGCCGAAGACGGCCGTGTCAAGGGTGTTGTCAGCGAGCCCCAGTGGCGCGTCCCCCGGGACTGCCTGCGATACAGCCGCATGGCCCGCTTCGCCCCGCAGGTGCAGCGTTTCATCGACCACTTCGGCCAGGATGCCGTACTGGTGATGCTCTCCGAAGACTTCCGCGCCGACCCCCGCGCCACCTTCGACAAAGTCTGCGACCACCTCGGCATCGACAGGCGTTTCGACGGCTACGAGGCCCTGTTCGAGACCTCCCCTCGCAAGGCGAACAGCAACCGCGCCGCCAAGAGCCGCCGGGTGCGCAGCTTCCTGGCCCATCCGCGCAACTACCGGGTGCTCGAAGGCGTCGACCGCGGGCTGCCCGGCCACCAGCTCGCCCTTCGCACCTTGCGCTGGTGGAACAAGGACTTCGTGCCGCGCGAGAAGATGTCCCCCGAGCTCCGCCGGGAGCTGCAGGACCGCTTCCGACCCTTCATCGAGGAGACCGCTGCCCTCATTGGCCGCGACCTCACCCACTGGCACACCCCCCGGAGCAACGATGGCTGACCGGCCCCAACGCCGCGCCGTGCTCGTCCCCACCATGAACCGCCTCGACGACATGATGGAGATGGTGGACTCCGTGCTCGCCCAGTCCGTGCCCATGCACGTCTTCGCCGTGGTCGACGCCGGAGACACCCCCAACCTCGAAGCCCGCCTGCGCGAAAAGCTCGACCCCGCCGGCATCGAGCTCATCTACCGCACCAGCACCCCCGGCACGTCTCTGCAGCGCAACATCGGCCTCGACCTGCTCGCCGAACAGCTCGAAGACGACGACCTGGTCTTCTTTTTCGATGACGACGTGCTGCTGGAGCCCGACTACGTCGCCGAGACCCAGCGCTGCTTCGACTTGCCGCTCACCCCTCCCGTGGGCTGCGTGCTCGCCACCTTCACCCAAGAACCCCGCGCCCGCGGCTGGCAGCAGCACTGGTTCAAGCTCTTCCGGATGACGCACCAGGTCGACGGAAACACCGCGAAGCTGGGGGCCGCGGGTGCCGTCCAGTGGCTCCGCGAGCCCAGCATCGACGCCGTGGTGCCCGTCGCCAGCGGTGGACGCACCTGCTACCGCTGGTCCGCCATCCAGAACGAGCGCCTCGACGAGTTCCTGCCCGGCTACACCCTCAACGAGGACGTCGAATACAGCTTCCGCGTGGCCAAGGCGTGGTCCATCGTCCACTCCCCCACCGTCAAGCTGTTCCACAAGCGGTCGCCAACGCAACGCATCGACTACGGCGACCGGCTGTCCCGCATGATCTACAGCCAGTTCTACTTCTTCCGAAAGCACCGTCCCCGCGACCCCGGCCACCTCGCCGCCCTCGCCTGGAATGCCGCCGGCACGTCCACCTTCTACGTGGCCGCGGGCCTGCTCAAGGCCGACAGCAAGGACCGGCTGGGCGCCATCAAGGGCGTGTTCAAGGGCTACAAGAAGTGCGTCGATGAGCTGAAGAAGCCGCGCCCAGAGTAGCGGTCAGCCCGACAGCCAGGCCACCAGCTTGTCGAGAAAGAACGACGCGATGACCACCTTCGGGATCATGCCGATGAAGGTGCCGATCGCGTTGTGGTGCGGCTTCACGCCGGCGAGGGCGAGCATCATGTTGGCCGGTGGGGCCATCCGGGTGATGAAGCGGACCGCCGCCACAGCGAGAACAGGGCGCTGACCCAGCTTGCCCTGGAGCCGCCGCGCGATGGGATGGGCTGGCGGACCGACGGGCTTGCCGCCCACCTTGCCGTACCACCACACCGCGAAGGTGCCGGCCGAGGTCGCGCCCACGAGGGCCAGGAGCGCGCCGAGGATGGGGCCAAAGGCAAGCAGACCCGACACGATGAACAACATGCCGGGAAGGGCGATGGACACGCCCAAGGTGAACAGCAGCACGTAGGCTGGTGCCGCAAACCAGCCGGCGGCCTTCACCCACGCCTGGATCGACTCCAGCGACACGGCCTCCCACAGACCAGTGAGCTTTGCAATGCCGAAGATGCCCAGCACCACGCCAATCATAACCACCCGCTGAAACCAGGGGCGCTGGCGAAGGGGCACGGGGACGCCCGACTCCTCTGCTGGCGGAGCCTCACTCACTGGTCGAGGTATCCAAGCTGCTCCAGAGCCTCGCGCTCGCGCTTTTCGGCCTCGGTCTCCTCGCTCTCCTTCTTCGGCGGACCCGGCCCGAGCTTCATCACCGCGCGCACGTCGTACATGCCGTCGAGGGTCTGGATGCGGGCGGCATCGGTGTCATCCCAGGCCACAGGAGGCGGGGGGGCGCCGGTGTCCTCGCTGGGACGGGCGTGGGCAGGCGCTTGCAGCGGGCTCAGCTCGCCACGGTCGGCCTCGCGGTCGTAGCGCTCGTAGGACACGCCCGTGGTGGACGCCCGACGCACGGTGGTGCGGTCGTCGGTGCGCACCGCGTACATCTTCCCGCCGGGGCCCTTGGGGGCGCAGCTGAGGACCTCTTCGCCCTTGCAGTGACTGCTCTCGCCGGTGATCTGCCGGTCTTTGGGGATGTCGTCGCCGAAGAGGGACACGCCATCGAGACCACCGGGGACCGCCATACCCAGGGCATCGAGCACCGTGGGCATGACGTCTTCGAGCATTACCAGAGCGTCGACGACACGGCCGCCCCCCTCCCCGCGTGGGTAGCGGATGATGAGGGGCACATGGAGCTGCTCCTCGTAGGCGGTGGTGCCGTGGTCGAACCAGAGCTCCCGCTCGTCGAAGCTCTCGCCATGGTCGGCGGTGATGACGATGAGGGCGTCGTCCCAGCGGCCGGCGGCGTGCAACACATCGTAGACCCGGCCCACCTGCTCGTCGGCATACTCGACCGCGGTGGCATAGCGACCCGCGAAGAAGTCGCGGTCCGAGATGCGGCCGATGCGCTGGTACTCGGGAATGCGGTGGTAGTCGTCGCCCCCGCGCTTGACGTGGCGGGTGATGGGCGGGTGGTCGTAGACGTCGAGGGGACCGTGGGGGTCGTAGCTATGCCACCACGCGAAGATGGGACCGGGCTGGGTTGCGAGCCAGGCCCACATCATCTCGGCGGTCTCGCCACCCGGCCGGCGGGCGTCAGTGGGCGTGCTGTAGCGGTCGAAGCCCTGCCCGATGCCGAGGCTGCGCCGAAGCGTGAAGCCCGAGACGAAGGCACCCGTATGGTAGCCCTGCCGGCGAAGGAGCTCCGGCAGGGTGTCGACTTCCTGCTGCAGCTTGTTGCCCCCCCGGAACACGTTCATCACCACGCCGTGGGTGCCCGGCGACAAGCCGGTGAGCAGCGAGCAGAATGCGGGGCCAGTGACGCTGATGGGCGAGTAGGCCTGGGTATAGACCACACCCTCGGAGGCCAGCAGGTCGATGTTCGGGGTCTTCGCGGGACTGTCGGGATCAAGCGCAGACACATGGTCGTAGCGGAGGGTGTCGACCGTGATGAACACGACGTCGACCGGCCTCTGACCACAGCCGGTGCCGACGAGCAGCGCCGCAAGGCTCGGGACGAATGCACGCATGCGGCGGTCCTAAGCGGCTGGTCGGGCCACCACCACCCCCATGCCTACCGACAGGTCTGCTGCTTGTTGGCGCCAGACTCGCAGCAGTCCGTCCAGAGGAAGCCGCACGCGCTGCAGTCGGAGTCGGAGGCGATGTAGGCCTCGGTGTCGCCGCAGCTGGCCGCGGAGCCGTCCTCCCAGCCCGAGGAGCCCATGCTGCAGATGCCGATGAAGTCCCAGGAGCAGTCGCCCACTGCGCTGTACTCCTTCTCCTCGGTGCCATCGCAGTTGTAGTCGAAGCTGGTGTCGCCGCGCGCGTTGCTGTGCCAGCCGGTGGCCGAGGGGCTGGCGTCGGAGTTGTAGTCGTAGCAGTCGGTGCTGTAGGGGCTTGTGTAGTAGCCGTCCGCCGAGCAGAGACACGCGCTGGTGGTCGTTCCGAAGCCGTCGCCGTCGTAGTCGTAGTAGAACTCGGTGCAGCCGTCTGCGCCTTCCTCGTCGATCACCGAGTCGCAGTTGTTGTCGACCGAGTCGCACACCTCGGTGGCGCTCGGGTTGATGGCCGGCTCGCCGTCGTTGCAGTCGCCGTCGACCTCCGAGTAGCCGTCGCCGTCGTCGTCGCCGCGCTCGGTCCCGTCGTCGATGATGCCGTCGCAGTCGTTGTCTTCACCGTCCGCCAGCTCGGCTGCACCTGGGTAGGAGGCCGCGCTCGTGTCGTCGCAGTCGCCGTCGTTCTCGGAGAAGCCGTCGCCGTCGTCGTCGTAGCAGCTGGTGTCCTCGTCGATGATGCCGTCGCAGTCCTGGTCCCGGTCGTCGCAGACCTCGGTGGCATCGGGATGCACGTCGGGGTCGTCGTCGTCACAGTCCCGTCCGCCCAGCGCCTCGTCCTCGTAGCCGTCGAGGTCGTTGTCCCGGCCGCGCACGGTGAAGTAGGCGGTGGCCTCGATGCTGTAGCCCTCGGTGTCTTGCACGGTGTAGGTGAGGAGGTGGGGACCGACAGAGAGCTGGGCGTTGCAGCGGGCCTGCCCGAGGGCATCTGGGACGGGTTCGCAGAACAGTCCATCCACATCGGACTCGAACTGGACGGTGAGCAGCGTGGGTTCGTCGACCGGATCGCTCACCAGCGCGATGAACTCGTAGTCGAGGCCTTCGAGGGCCTCCTCCCCGCTCGACGGACGCACAAAGACCACCTCAGGCGCCTCTGGCAGGTCGTTGATCACCACGGTGACGTCGGTTGTGGCCGACATGCCGCCCTTGTCGATGACCGTGATGCCCACGACGTGGTTGTAGCCCCCTTCCAGGTTGGCGGTGGACAAGCGGGCCATGCCGCCGTCGACGCGGTGCGGGCCGGGGAACTCGCCGTAAGGCTGGCCATACCAGACGACCTCATACTCGCTGTCGGCGGTGGAGTCGTCGGAGACCTGCGCCTCGAAGGTGATGGTCTGCCCCTCGTCGAATTCGGCGTAGTTGGTGGGACTCAACAGCACGACCGCAGGCGGGGTGTTGTAGACCCCAATCTGTTTTTCGCTGGAGCACGAGGTGGACGCGAGGCTGACGAGCAGCGCGAGACGAGCGGGGTGGTGCAGCTTCACGGCAGACCTCGGGGCTGGGAGCCTTCGCCAGTCCATCGAGTGGACGGCGCGATGGCGTCACGGCGCGCAGGATAGCGTGTCGATCCAGGCTCCTGCATGCTGGACACGCCAGCAAGGGGCGTTTCGCCAAAGCCACCGACACCCGGGAGGCGCCACGCCATGCCGCTCGCCGCCGTCATCCAGCTCAATGGCAGCTCCGACATCGACCGAAACCTCGCCACCACCGAGCGCTTCGTCCGACAAGCCGCCGCCGCCGGGGCCTGTTTCGTCGCCACCCCCGAGGCCACCACCTACCTCGGTCCCCACCGCGAAAAGGTCCAGCTCGCCCAGCCCGTGGACGGTCCCATGCACCAACGGCTGGCCGCACTGGCCGGAGAGCTCGGAATCAGCCTGCTGGTGGGCAGTGTCGCCGAGCGCGGTCCGGATGAGGGCCCAGACGGCCCGACCCGTTCCTACAACACCTCGCTGCTGTTCGGTCCCGACGGCGAGCAGGTGGCCACCTACCGCAAGCTGCACCTCTTCGACGTCGACCTGGAGTCCTCCGGGGGGGTCAGCTTCCTGGAGAGCGAGCGCACCATCGCCGGCGACGATGTGGTGGTGGCGGACACCCTCATCGGACGCATGGGCCTGAGCATCTGCTACGACCTGCGCTTCCCCGAGCTGTACCGGGCCCTGGTGGACAACGGCGCCACTTCCCTGGCCGTCCCCTCGGCCTTCACGCTCATGACCGGCAAGGACCACTGGGAGGTGCTCCTGCGGGCGCGGGCCATCGAAAACCAGGCCTGGGTGTTCGCCCCGGCTCAGTGGGGTCCCCACGACGACCGCGGTCTGCGCCGAAGCTACGGCCATGCCTGCATCATCGACCCCTGGGGCAAGGTGGTGGCGGCCTGCGGCGATGGGGAAGGCTGGTGCATCGCCAACGTCGACCCCGACCGGGTGGGCACCGTGCGTCGCCAGATGCCCGTGCAGAGCCACCGTCGGCTGTGAAGCGGGCGCTCGTCGGCATTGCAGCAGCTGGCCTCGCTGCTGCCCCTCCGGGGATGTCGCATGTGACGGCGGGAGACCGCGCCTGGGAAGCCGGGGACCGCCGCCGAGCGCGCGCCGAGTGGGTGAAGGCCGCGGACTCCTCGCACCCGGCGACCCGGGCGATGGCGGAAGCGCGCTTGCTGCGGGTGTCGGGAAACATCGGCCTGGCGACCCACGGTCCTCGTCGAGACGCTGCGCTGTCACGCTGTCCGCAGGGGGTGGACTGGTGTGCACTCGCCCAGGTGGATGCGGAGCTGTACGGAGCGGCCTTGGGGCTCCCGGCGGACCTCACGCGGGCGGGTCGCTTGCTGGCGCAGGTGGACGAGGCCGAGCTGGCCAGCGAGGTGGGCCGCCGGGAGACCTGGCTGGAGACCGGGGTTCCAACGAGTGCCGGGACCTGGGTGTTGGGCGTCGGCCCCGTGGGCGCCTCGGGCCTCGGGTTCGGTGCAGCGGCGGTCTTTCGACACCCGGACCTCGGCCTGCGCGGCCACCAGCTCTCCGCACACGCTGGAGGAACAACCAGCGGAAACATCGTAGCAGGGGCCATTGTCGACACCTGGGGGACCATCGGACTGCACGCCGAGGCCGCCGGCCAACACGCTGAGGTCGAGCTGTATGAGGCGTCGGACACTGTTCGCCGCACCCGGTGGACCGCGCTTTCCACCACAGCCGCCCCAAAGCTGGGGAGCCGTCGAGCAGGCGCATGGCTGGGCCCGACCCTCTGGCGAGATTCCGCGGGCAGTGCTCGCTGGACGAGCCCCGGCGCACGCGGCGCGGCATGGTGGACCACCGACGCCGGCACACGCATCTTCGGCGAGGCCACCGCCATGGGCGCCGATCACCAGCTCGTGTACGGCACGGTCGACCTCCGGAGTCCCCCCAAGGCCGCGGGGCCCGCCCTTCGTCTGGCGGTCACTCCCACGTTCGCAGCCGAGCACACCCCGACCTGGCGACGACCCGGCTGGGGCGGGGGTGAGATGCTCCGACAAGGCGCCTGGGCCCGGTTTCGCGCGCCCTGGCTTGTGGGCACGGTGGCGGAGTGGAGGCAGCCCCTCCATGGACCGCTACACGGCGCGGTCTTTGGCGAGCTGGCCTGGGCCGACCGACCCGTGGCGGGCGGGGGCGCTGGACTGCGCCTGGCCCTGCCGCCCCACCCCTCGGCGACCGTGCGCCTGGATGTGGCCCACGGCACCGGTGGCCTCGGCATCAGCGCGGGCTGGGGAGCCGCCTTCTGACCGCCTCAGCCTTCGGGAAGTGCGGCATCGAGCCCCAACAGGCGGGCGACGGACACCTGGTCGGCCCCGGGAAACTCATACTGGTCGAAGTCCTCGGGAGACACCCACCGGGCGTCTCGCACCTTGAGAAGCTCGGGCTGGTCGTCGGTCTCGGCCCTGTAGACCAGGAAGTCGACGGAGTAGGAGGGGTAGTCGTGGTGGACGTGGAGAATCTGCTCCCACACGGTGACCACGATGCCCATCTCCTCTCGCAGCTCCCGGGCCAGCGCGGCCTCGTCGGTCTCTCCGGCCTCCACCCGCCCCCCTGGAAACTCCCACAGCAGCGGCATCGTGCCGTGCTCGGTGCGTTGAGTGATGAGGTAGCAGCCGTCACGCTCGATCTCGGCGGCGACGACGCGGATGCGCGGCTTGCCCATGGAAGGCTCCTGGCACCTGGATACCCGGCGGAGAGGGACCGTCGGCGGACCGACTCGCATCGGACCGAGGGGGCGACAAGGGCCGCGCCCCTATCGGACGAAGACGGCCAGCGCCGCTCTGGGCAAGAGGGGGACCCCACAGATCCCCGGGCGGGGCCAGGCCCGCGACCCTACGGACAGGTGCGCCCCATGACCGCCAGCCGACCATCGACCTCGCGCTGCACGCTCACCTTGCCTCCCGCGTACTGACGGGCGGTGCAGTAGGCGGACACGGCCCCATCGGGGTCGCCGCGCCGCTCGGCGAGGTACCCGAGGCCAAAGTGGGCATCCGCGTGGTTCTGACGAATCTTCAACGCATCGCGAAAGTGCTTCTCGGCGTCGTCGACCCGCTTGCGTTCGATGGCCGTCCATCCCCGCGACACGAGGCTGTCCGCCGTGCGCCGCGTGGGCTTGGGGGGCGGGTCGGGCGGCGGAGGGGTGGACGCATCCTTTTCGGGTGGCGGCTCCGGGGGGGCATCGCTGTTGTCATCGCCGGTGCCCCCCCCCGCATCGGTGCCGTCGTCGGGCTCCTCGCCGCCGTCCTCGGGGTTCTTGTCCCCCGGCGGGGGCTCGGGCGGGGGCTCCGCCTCTGCTTTGGCCTTGCCCGCCTTCGCCGGATCAGCGCCGGCGGTGCTGGCGGCGCCACCGTCGTCGGCTGCTGGCGTGCTCCCATCCCCTGGCGCCGTGCCGCCAGACCCACCGGGAAGCTGCAGGCCGGGACCGCTCCCGAGCCAGATGAGCAGAACCGCCGCAATCCCGATGATGCCAGCGACCACCCAGCCACCGCCTCCCTTCTTGTCGTCCTTCTTGCCGATAGCGGCGTCGCCCTTCCCACCTTCTTTCTCAAACCAGCCGGCTTCTTCTTCATGCTGCGAGACGGCGTCCGGCTCCGGCTCTGCACCGCCGGACAGATCTGCGGCATCGACGCCCAGCCCCTCGTCTTCCTCGTCGAAGCCGTCGTCGTCCTCCTCTTCCTCGGCAGGCCGGGAACCGGGCATCGGCGCATCGTCGAACAGCTCGTCGGCCCAGGAGGGCGCACCGTCCTGCGCCTCGGGGGACAGTCCCAGGGGATCCGGGGCATCGAAGCCATCGTCACCGGCCACGGCGAAGGGCTGGAAGGTGCCGTCGGACAGCGTGTCATCGGGACCGTGGTCGAACAGCGAGTCGTCGGAGTCTCCCCAGATCGGCCCGGCATCAGAAGGGCCTGCCGCGGCACCTCCCGCATCGCCGGGCGCTCCAAACACACTTTCCGCACCATCCGGCGGAGGCTCGGCCCACACGCTTGGCGCGGCACCACCTTCGTCTTCGGCAGGGGGCTCGGCCCACACGCTTGGCGCGGCACCACCTTCGTCTTCGGCGGGAGGCTCGGCCCACACGCTTGGCGCGGCGCCACCTTCGTCTTCGGCGGGAGGCTCGGCCCACACGCTTGGCACGGAGCCACCATCGTCTTCGGCGGGAGGCTCGGCCCACACGCTCGGCGCGGCACCGCCTGCGTCTTCGGGCGGCGGCTCGGCCCACACGCTTGGCGCGGCGCCACCTTCGTCTTCGGCGGGAGGCTCGGCCCACACGCTTGGCGCGGAGCCACCGTCGTCTTCGGCGGGAGGCTCGGCCCACACGCTCGGCGCGGCACCACCTTCGTCTTCGGGCGGCGGCTCGGCCCACACGCTTGGGGCGGCACCACCTTCGTCTTCGGGCGGCGGCTCGGCCCACCCGCTCGGCGCGGCAGCATCGTCGTCTTCGGAGGGCGCAGGGTCGACGGGCGCCTCGTCGGAAGGCTCCGCTGGAGCCGCCTCAGGTGCAGCAGGGGGAGGGTCGTCCCGAGGCGGAGCGTCTGCTTCGGCGGCCGGCTGAGCCGCTCCGGTCTCGACTTCGTTGACGATGGCAAAGAAGGGCGCGAGGTCGGGGCGGTCGCCTGCCTTCACCCACCGTCCGCCTCCGAAGTCGAGCTCGTCGTCTGCAGCCACGCGGCGCTCGACGATCCAGCGCTGCAATGTGGCCACATCCGGCACATGGTAGGACACGCCATCCTGCCGCAAGAGAACGTGCTGCAGGGCATCTTGCTCCGCGGCAGCGGGAGGCTGGGGAGCGGGTCGCGCCGACTCTTCGACCGCCTGGCCATGCTTCACCACATGGAAGCTGTGGCCGCAGGATGTGCACCGGAACTTGACGCTCCGCCCGCCGGAGAGCGCGGCAGGAGGCAGCTCCAGCTCGTAGCCTGCTTGGCAGTGGTCACATTCGATGTACACGGCGGCTCGCCCCCGGGGTGCGCGCATTGAGGTGGCCTGGACGTTGCTCTGGTAGCAGCAACCGCCGCAATCCGCTGCGCCTCGGCCGCGACGAGATCATCAAACCGCCTGCCGCCGGCACGGTTCCCACATTCTCCACACAGGGGAGGCAACCCAGGCGGTGTTGTTCCGCCAAGACGCTCACCCGCCCAGGAGCCGGTCGAGCTTCACCTGAATCGCTCGGGCATCGGGGGGGTCGGTGGCGATGTAGGACTGGTAGTAGCCGACGGCCCCGGCCTTGTCGCCCTGGAGCTGGGCCAGGTCACCGAGGTAGACGAGCGCGGGCGAGTAGCCACCGTTCGCTGCCGTGGTGAGGGGCGCCATCGCTGCGGCGCTGTCACCGGCCCGCGCGAGCGCGGCACCCAAGCGACCGTTGTAGCGCGGGTTGCGGGGGTCCTTGTCGACCGCCCGGCGGAATGCGGAGGCAGCGGTGCGGTAGTCGCGGCGCTGGAAGGCGGCTTCCCCATCGGCGAGGTCGTCGGCCGCCGACCCTCCCCCCGCAGACGGCAGCGCGTTGGGGTTGCCTGGAGAAGAGGCCCCTTTGCCACGGTCCTTGGGTGGAATCGGGATGAGCTCGGGCTCCTCGTCGACCGCAAAGCCTTCGTCTTCCTTGTCGTCGGGTGCTTCCACAGGCTCCGCGGCCCCGATGTCATCCTCGATCTGCTTGCGGATGGCGTCGCGGTCCTTTTCGCCCTGCCCGGGCTTCAGCTCCGGGCGCACCTGGCGGGTGGGCTCCTGCACGGACTGTGCAGGCTGGTTCGACCACCACCAGTAGCCCCCCCCGAGCAGCAGCAGAGTCGCCGCGGCGATCCAGCCCAGCGGAAGCCCGCCGCTCTCGCTGCCACTGCTGCTGGTGCTGGCGCTCGGCCGGGCACGCGGGCGGTCGCGGGCGGTTGCGCCGGAGCTGCTCGGCTTGGGCCGGCGTCCGGCAGCCTTTCTCTTCTCGAATGGATCGATGAAGGTGGGACCGGTCGGAGCGGAGCGCTTCGGTGCCTCAGCCTCGAGCGCAGCGTCCATCGCGGCGCCCAGGTCGGCTGAAGCGGTGGACGGCGCGGCGGGGCGGCTCGGGCCCGAGCCGCCGTCTCCCGGCAGGATGCGGGGGGCCGCAGAGCTCGAGAACGATGTGAGGGAGACCGGTTTCGACTTGGGCGGCTCGAAGTCTCCGCCCATGCCCATGATGTTGGTGGGCTCGTCGTCGTCGTAGTCCTCGGCCTCGTCTTCGGCTTCCGCGGCTGCAGCAGCCTCGGCCTGCTCGGCCTCGAGGTCTTGGTAGACCTTCACGAAGTGGCCGGCCAGGTCGCCGATCTGGCTGATCTCGGTCCAGTTTCGGCCGTCGTGGCTGAGCTTGTCCGACGAGGTGACCCGGCCTTCCGCGATGTAGCGGGCCAGCGTGCGGTAGTCGGAGAAGTCGTAGATGAGGCCGATCTTGACCTTCACCTTCCACGCCTGGATCCCCACGCGCCTGAAGTCGAGCTTGTCGACGTCGACCTCGGCAGCTGCAGCGGCCGGCGCAGGCGCGGCGGGCTCCGAAGGCGGCGGTGAAGCTGTGGCGCCCGACGAAACGCTGCCGCCACCAACTGCGAGCTTGGGCTCGGCCGCCGCAGCGGGGCGCTCCTTGTACACGACGAAGACGTGTCGGCACCGTGGGCAGGTGATCTTCGCACCGCGCCCGGAGATGCGGCTGTCGTCGAGCTTGTAGCGCGCGGAGCAGTTCTCGCAGGTGACGACCATCACAGCATTCCGGGAGCGGCGGGGGGAGGTGCCCAGGACAGCGGGGACGCTACCACCGGGGGCGAAGCGACCGCAATTCGGCCACCCGTGGCCCCCCGGCACAGCCAGGAGTGGATTGGGGACGCCGAGACGAGGGGCGCCGGGTCGTGCACACCGAGCAGGCCGATGGGCACACACCCGTTCGCTTCACTGGAGCAGCTCCAGCTGGACGAACCTCGCGTAGATTACCTTCCGTCCTGCGCTGTCGAAGTGGATGGTGAGCTTGAGGTTGCGGCCACGCCCTTCGGTGCGCCGGATGGTGCCGGCCCCGAGCTTGGGGTGCAGCACGCGGGCGCCTTGTTGCAGCTGATCGGGATCCTCGACGGCAATGGCGCGGTGCTCGCCGGGAGGAACCGCGGGCGCAGAGGGCGGCCTGGACCCACTTGTCACGTCTGGTAACGACCGCCGTCGGACCCCCGCCGTGCGCCTTCGAGCGGGGCGCGCCGAGTTGCCCGAGGGAACCGAGAATCCAAGGCGGGCCGCGCGTTCCGAGCGGTCGAACAGGCCACGCCGCTGGAAGGCCCCGCCGCCGACGCGCTGCAGGTGACCGCGTGGAATCTCGGCGAGAAAGCGCGATGGAAGGACATCTTGCCAACCCTGGCCCGGCTTCATCCGACGCCGGGAGCGGGTGACGTAGAGCAGCCGCTGCGCACGGGTCATCGCGACATAGACGAGGCGCCGCTCCTCCTCGATGTCATCTTCGGACTCGCGCGCGTTCCAATGGGGAAAGCCCCCCTCGTGCATCCCAGCGACGAACACCACGGGGAACTCCAACCCCTTGCACAGGTGGGCAGTCAGCAGAGTGACGCGCCCGCCTTCGCCTTCGTCGGGAAGCTCATCGGCCTGTCCGGCGAGCGAAGCGCGGTCGAGGAAGTCCTGCAGGCGAACGAGCGGGTCGTCCTCGCCTTGTCCTGCCTGTCCCTCGACCTGTTCCTCCTCGATGGCCCGGGCGAGCTCGTGGATGTTTTCCAGGCGCTCGGCACCGCGCTCCTCTCCCTCCAGCATCTTCGAGTAGCCGGTCTCCCGCAGCAGCATGTCGACCACCTCGCTGGGGGGATGCTCCGACAGGCTCGCGCGTAGGCGGTCAAGCAGGTCGATGAGCTGGCGCACAGCTGTCTTCGCCTTGCCGCGTCCTTCGCTCCAGGCGCGCGCCGCTTCGTACAAGGGAATTCCGCGTGCGATGGCATGGTCGCGGATGGTGGACAATGACTTCGCGCCCACCCCGCGCTTGGGGACATTCACCACCCGGGTGAAGGCCATGCCATCTGCCGGGTTGAGCAGAAGCTTGAGGTAGCCGACCATGTCGCGTACTTCGCGGCGCTCGTAGAATTTGCGGGACCCCACCAGCACATGCGGGATGCGGGCCCGCAGCAGCGCCTGCTCGAAGGCCCGAGAGGCCGCGTTGGTGCGGTAGATGACCGCGAAGTCGCCATACTTGCGACCGCCACGGACCCCATCGCGGATGGCTGAGACCACCTGGTTGGCCTCCTCGGTCTCGTCGGCGGTGGTGACCATGCGCACCTGCTCGCCCTTTCCGAGGTCGGTCCACAGGGACTTGTCCATCCGGCCGCGATTGTTGGCGACCACAGCGTTGGCGGCGTCGAGGATGTGGCCGGTGGAGCGGTAATTCTGCTCCAGCCGCACGACCGTGGCGCCCGGGAAGTCCTTCTTGAAGTCGAGGATGTTGCGGATGTCGGCGCCTCGAAAGGCGTAGATGCTCTGGTCGTCGTCGCCGACCACCATCACGTTGCCGTGTCCGCCGCGCCCCGGTGCCGCCAGGAGCTGAACGAGCTGGTACTGGGCGTGGTTGGTGTCCTGGTATTCGTCGACCAGCAGGTACTTGTACCGCTTGCGGTAGCGCGCCACGACCTCGGGATGCTCGCTCCACAAGCGGACCACCAGGTTGACGAGGTCGTTGAAGTCGACGGCATTGGCCGCCTTGAGGGCCGCCTCGTAGCGACGGAAGGCCTCGGGGGTGGGGTCGCCAGACGCGAAGCTCTCGCGCTGTGCCAGCTCCTGCGGGCTCCACAGCTTGTTCTTGGCCTGGTCGATGTGTCGCCTCACCACCGCGGGCTTGACCTCACGCATGCCCTTGAGATCGGTGAGGATGTTCTTCAACAGGCGCTTCTGGTCATCGGCGTCGTAGATTGTGAAGGAGCGGGTCCAGCCGAGGGGCTCGATGTCCCGACGCAGAAAGCGCGCACACATGGAGTGGAAGGTGGACACCGTGAGGTCGGAGGCCGCGCCGACATGGCCGCGTTGCTCCAGCAGTCGACCCACACGCTCCTTCATCTCGGCGGCAGCCTTGTTGGTGAAGGTGACCGCCAGGATCTCCCAGGGACGCACGCCCTGCTCCACAAGCCAGGCCACGCGGTGCGTCAGCAGGCGGGTCTTTCCCGAGCCCGCACCCGCCAGGACCAACACCGCACCCTTCTGAATGCTGGCGGCCTTGCGCTGGGGCGGGTTGAGTCCGGCCAGCAGGTCGTCGCTCACTTGCTCTCCTTCTTCGCCTGTCGACGGCTGCGAAAGCGTGCAGCTGCACCTTCTCGCGACTTCTGCTCTCCGCGTGCCACCGCGATGGCGTCGGCCGCCACGTCCCGCACGATGACCGCACCTGCCCCCACGATGGCCCCCTCCCCCACCTTCACGGGGGCGACCAGTGCGGTGTTCGAGCCGATGAAGGCACCCGCGCCGATGTCGGTGCGGTGCTTCGAAAAGCCGTCGTAGTTGCAGGTGATGGTGCCTGCACCCACGTTGGCCCCCGCCCCGACGCGGGCGTCGCCGATGTAGGACAGGTGGCTGACCTTGGCGCCGTCTTCGAGCACCGCCTTCTTCGTCTCCACGAAGTTGCCGACCTTGCAGTTCCGGCCGATGACAGTGCCTGGACGCAGCCGAGCCATGGGCCCGACGCTGCTGTCCTCGCCCACGGCGGCATCCTCGAGAACACTGTGAGGAAGCACCTCTGCGCCGGCTCCAACCCGCGCGGACACCAACACACTGTGGGCTCCGATGACGGCATCCTCCCCCACGACCGATGCGCCCCGCAGCACCACTCCCCGCTCGATGACGCAGTCGGCATCGAGGGTGACCCCGGGCTCCACGGTGACGTTGTGGGGGTCTTCGAAGGCCACACCGCGGCGCATGTGGCCATCGACGATGCGCTGCTGGAGGATGCGCTGGGCCACGCTGCGCTCCACCTGGCTGTTGACGCCGAGCGCCTCTGCCGGATCGGCCAGCACCAGGGCGCCTGCGCGGTCCTGTCGGGCGGCCAGCTCGAGGCAGTCGGTGAGGTAGATCTCACCCTTCGGCGGATGGGGCGCGAGATTGGGCAGCACGCCCCGCAGCCACGCGATGTCCATCGCGTAGAGGCCCGTGTTGACCTCGTCGATGGCGAGCTCCTCCGCCGAGGCATCGGAGGCCTCCACGATGCGAAGTGGCTTTCCGTTGTCGTCGCGCACGATGCGGCCGTAGGAGGCCGGCTCCTCGACCCGCATCGACACCACCGTGACCCGGTCGCCCGAGGCGGCGTGCACATCCAGCAGGCGCGTGATGGTGCTCGACCGGATGAGGGGTCCGTCGCCATTGAGGATCACAACCGTGCCGGACCGAGGCAGCTGCGACACTCCCGCGGCCACCGCGTCGCCCGTGCCACGCGGCACCTCCTGCCGTGCGAAGCCCACCCCCCGCCCGGCCATGGCGGCCCGGACCTTGTCCTCCTGGTGGTTGACCACGAGCACCACCGACAAGCCCGCCGCCTGCGCTGCTTCCGCCGGCCAGGCCACCATCGGGCGCCCCAGCACGGGGTGCAGCACCTTGGCGAGCTTCGAGCGCATGCGCGTGCCCTTGCCAGCAGCCAGGATCACCGCCCAGCCGCGGCCAGCCACACCATCGGTGTCAGGGGTCGACGAGGACATCTCCACTCCGTGTCAGTAGGGGCCCCGTGAGCCAGCGGCGCACCTGCCATTCGGCACCGCCCCCGAGGTCGGCGCTGCCTAACCCCCGTCCCCCCGAACGACCCGGTCAGGAACTGTCCGCCAACCAGGGTCCTCGGAACGATAAGCTGCCCGCCCGAGTCCTCCCGACCAAGCGGAGAAATCCATGTCCCAGTCCATCGGATCCCAGTCCCCCCGTGTGTGTGTGGTTCTCAGCGGATGCGGGGTGTTCGACGGCGCCGAGATCCACGAGTCGGTCATCGCCCTGCTCGCCCTGGCACGCCGCGGCGCCACGGTCACCTGCGCGGCCCCCGACAAGCCCCAGATGCACGTCATCGACCACCTTCGCGGACAGGTCGCAGAGGGCGAGACCCGCAACGTGCTGGTCGAGTCTGCGCGCATCGCCCGCGGAAACATCACGCCGCTCGCCCAGATCCAAGAGGCCGACTTCGACGCCGTCTTCCTGCCCGGTGGCTTCGGCGCGGCCAAGAACCTCTCCGACTTCGCGATCAAGGGCGCCGACGGCTCCGCAGATCCCGAGCTGGTGCGTGTGCTTCAGGCCTTCCGCGCGGCCGGCAAGCCCATCGGCGCCGTCTGCATCGCTCCAGCAGTGCTCGTGCTGGCTCTCGGCGAAGGTGAGGTCACCATCGGCTCCGACGAAGGCACCGCCGGCGCCATCCTCGCGGCGGGCGGCGCCCATGTCGCCTGTCCCGTGCAGCAGGCCCACGTCGACACCGACCGCAAGCTGGTCACCGCGCCCGCCTACATGGTCGACACCACCATCGATCAGGTGGCCGAAGGCATCGAACAGGCCGTCGACGCGGTGCTCGGGATGTGCGGCTGACCTCAACGACTGCACCAGCTCTGCCGATGCGACGCTGATGCCTCCTGCCCGAGCGTGACATGGGCCGCCTCCCGTCCAGCTTCCAGCCCGCCGAGCGGCCCGAGCACGTCACCCTGACGCTGTTTCCGGCCAACAGCCCCTACATGTCCGAGGTGCGTGGGGCCGCGCGTCGGGCGGGGGCGGCCTTCATCCGGGCGTCGGCGCGCACTCCCGCCGACATCGAAGGGCACCTCTTCATCGTCGACCTCGTGCAGACCCCCGCCTCGGGCCGGCTGGGCCGCCGCGCCATCGCCATCTCCAACCGCCTCGACATCGACGCCTACGAGGTCATCACCCCCGACCAGGTGCGCTGGCGCCTCGACCGCGCGGTGCGAAACCTCGTGGAGCGCGAGCGGTTGCGGCGGCGGCTGGAGTCCGAGCGCCAGACCATCCGGGTGCTCAACGAAATCGGCTACGCCCTGTCCGCGCAGACCAGCCAGAACGACCTGCTGGACACACTTCTCACCCACGCACGGCAGGTGCTCCAGGCCGACGGCGGAAGCATCTACCTGGTCGACCAGGAGGCCCGCACCGTCTCCTTCACCTGCTCGCAAAACGACACCATCCCCTTCCGGGCCAACCGCCTCACCCTTCCGCTCGACGAGTCCAGCATCGCCGGCTTCGTGGCGGTGCGGGGAGAGGCACTCAACATCGGCGACGTCTACGACCTCGGGCCGACCACTCCCTTCCGTCCCAACCTCCGCTTCGACCAGGAGACCGGCTACCGCACCCGGTCGATGCTCATCGTGCCCATGAAGGACCGCGAGGGAAGCGTTCTCGGCGTGCTCGCGCTCGTCAATCGCAAGGCCACGCCCGGGGTGCCCCTCACCAGCTTCGACCAGGTCACCCCCTTCGACGATGGCCACGCCCTGCTCGCGGGCTCCATTGCCAGCCAGGCCGCGGTCGCCATCGAGAACTACCGCCTCTACCGCGAAATCCGAAACCTCTTCGACGGCTTCGTGGGCGCTGCGGTCACCGCCATCGAGGCCCGAGACCCCAGCACCGGGGGCCACTCACACCGTGTGGCCGCACTCACCACCGGCCTCGCCCGCGCGGTCCATGACAGCTCGGATGGTCCCTTCGCCCAGGTGCGCTTCACCGACCAGGACCTCACCGAGCTCCACTACGCCTCCATGCTCCACGACTTCGGCAAGGTCGGCGTGCGCGAGCAGGTGCTGCTCAAGGCCGACAAGCTCTACCCCTGGGAGATGTCCGGCATCGAAGCCCGCTTCCGGATGGCCGCCCTGCAGGTGATGCTGGAGGAGTGCCGCCACGGCGCCGAGGACAGCCGGCTCACCGCGCTGGAGACCGACCTCGCCCTGGTCCGCGCACTCAATCGGCCCGGCCGCCACCCCACCGACCCCGAGCGCAGGCGTCTGGAGCAGATGGTCGACGAGTGGGAGCTTCACGACCATCTGAGCTCTGGCCGGGAGCAGGTCATTCGCAGCTCCGACGTCACCCGCCTCTGCATCCCCTACGGCTCGCTCGACCCCGAGGAGCGCCTGGAGATCGAGCGTCACGTCGAGCACACCTACGACTTCCTCAAGGCCATCCCATGGACCCGCGACCTCAAGCGCGTGCCCGAGCTGGCCTATTGCCACCACGAAAAACTCGACGGCACGGGCTATCCGCGTCGGCTCAAGCGCGACGACATTCCGCTGGGTGCCCGGCTCATGACCATCGGCGACATCTTCGACGCCCTCACCGCTGGCGACCGCCCCTACAAATCGGGCATGTCGCCCAAGCGGGCCCTCGGCATCCTCCACGAAGAAGCCGAGCGGGGGCATGTGGAGCCCGAGGCGGTGCTGCTGTTCGAGCGTCGTCGGGTGTGGGAGACCGTGCTCGTGGGGCTGGGCGCGCCCTGAACTGCCACCGCGCGGATTCACTCGGCAACCGGCCATCCACACCGGTAGTGTGAACAGGCCCGCCCACGCCCCCTCCATCCTCCGGGGACGCCCATGCCACTGCCACTCCTGCTGTCCGCGACCCTGGCGCTCCAGCCTGTGGCTCAGGCCGGAAAGGTGCCCACCGACGTGCAGGAGCAGCTCGCGCAGGTGCATGCTGCCCACGGCGCGCCGCTGCTGCTCGTCGCCAACGAAGGCGATGTGCTCGACGATCTCGGCAGGTGGCTCACCCGGGGCGATGCCCCCCACGTCGCCCGACGGCTGCCTGCCATGGGCACTCCCAGCTACGAGCGGCAGATCGCCCTCGACCGCGTGGAGCTGCGATGCGGCGTCGTGGTGAGCTCGAGCTGGCGCCTCGAGCAGTTCGGCGACTGCGGCCCCTGGACCGACGGCCCCACCCAACGGCACACCGCCGTGCCTGCCGCCCAGCCCGAGAGTCGCAGAAGTGCCGAGCTCGACCGCGGCACCGCCTTGGCCATCAGCCCACTGATGGGCCTGGGCACGGTGGTCGACTTCTCCGGCGAGCTGCGGATGTCACGTCGCGGCTCCATGGCGGCCACGGTGAGCGCCCTGCAGGTGCGGGAGTACGGAAGCCCCGCGCTGATGGGAGTTCAGGGCCGGCGCTATTTCTGGGGCGACGTCGACCGAGGGATGTATGGCCTGCTCCAGGCGGGCATGCTGTCGATGGAGTCGGGCACGGTGCGCAGCCCCGGCGCGGCTGTGGGCCTCGGCCTCAAATACACCACCCGACCCGGCCTGATGGCCGACGCCTACGCAGGCGCGGGTCCTGGCTGGCCGGTGCGCATTCACCCCGCCCTGGGAGCACGGGTGGGCTGGGCCTTCTGAGTCTTCGACGTCCCCACGAGACGGCGCTCATGGGACACTGCGCTGTCGACTGGAGGACCCCGTGGCCCGACGAATGAACTGGTGGCGCGCCGCTTTGCTGGCCATGGCGACTGCGTGCGCAAGCGGCACTGCGAAGGTGGGCGACGGCACCACCGGCCCGAGCGACCTCCCCGAGACCTCGGAGAACGACGCCGACATCGACACAGACACGGACACGGACACGGACACGGATATCGACGCCGACACCGACACCGACACCGACACCGATGCCGACACCGATGCCGACACCGACGCAGACACGGACGTCGACACCGGCGGCGAGGTGTGTGCTGATGCGCCGGTGTGGTCCACCGACCCCTGTCCCAGCGAGTGTACCGGAGGCTGTTCCGGCAACACCTGCACCGTCGACTGCAACCGCGCCGGAAACTGTGCGGCCGTGCCCCTCGCCTGCCCCGAAGGCTTCACCTGCGACCTGCAGTGTGGTGGCGCCGGATCGTGCGCCGGCCTCGCGGTGGGCTGCCCCGACGACGCGCCATGCAACGTCACCTGCGACGGCGCCGGTGCATGCGCCGGAATGGCCGTGGTGTGCCCGGACTCCGCCCACTGCACCATCGCCTGCGACGGGGCCGCGAGCTGTGCCGGCGGCCTGCTCACCTGTGGGCCGAAGGCCTGCGAGGCATCGTGCAACGGACCGGCCGCCAGCCTCGGTGGGGTGCGGTGCGGCCCATCCTGCGACTGTGTGAACGGCTGCTGAGGATCAGAGCGTGTAGCCGAGGGCCCGCAGTCGCTCGCGTTCTTCGTCGGTCGGCTGCAGCGGAACCGGGGTGACCGCCTTGTCCAGCACGGCCTGCAGCTCCGCTGGCAGTGCCATCGCAGCCTCCGCCGGACGGGAATCCAGGGGGTCGGCCCGCACGTCGGTCGTCCACGCGTGCTCGCCGTCGGTCATCCACTTCTGGCCGTCGGACACCCAGGCCTTCCACGGCGAACCACCCGCCTCCGTCCCCTGCGAAAAGGACCTGGACTCCGCCAATGTCGGCGTCGCTGCCAGTCCCGCCGCAGCCAGCAGGCTTCCATACAGCCCCGTGAGGCTCACCGGCTCGGTCGAGCGCCCTTGCCCCGCGCCCCACACGACCAGCGGCACCCAGGTGGTCTCCCCCCAGAGCGTGTGGCTGTGGCCATAGTCGTCGTGTTCCCAGAAGGCCTCGCCGTGGTCGGAGGTGACCACCAGCAGGTCGGACGGGCCGCCGATGCCCCGCTCTGCCAGCCTCACCAGCAGGCGGTCCAGAGACTCGTCCACCGCTCTCAGCTCGGCGTCGTAGCGGTGGTGGTAGGTGGACAGCTCGAGCTCGGGACTGCCATCTGCCTTGTCGATGCCGTAGCAACCGCCCATCTCGGCGAACCGCTCCGAGGGGACGGTGCCGGGCGAGACCGACGGGGGCGAGACCTGCGCCAACGCCCGGTCAGGGGGGATGTAGGGGCAGTGGGGGTCGAAGTAGTGGACGTGCAGGAACAGCGGTTGCTGCGGCGTCTTGCGCTGGTCGAGCCAGGCGATGACAGCCTGGTTGAGGCGTCCGGCAGGCCAGCCCACCTCAGGCTGCCAGTGGGCTCGGTCCGCCGCGAGCCCACGGTCCACCGAGAACACCGGGTTCACGCCAAAGAAGGCCACCTCATAGCCGCGGGACTCCAGTGCGTGACCGAGCAGTGGCCGGTCGAGCTCGGGGACCTGACGCTCGATGCGGTCGACCGTGTGTTGGAGGGGCGACAGGCCGGTGTAGATGGACACAATCGAAGGAAGGGTCCACGAGCTTGCCGAGAATGCCCTTGTGTAGACCATCCCGGAAGCCGCCCGCGCAGACAACTTCGGAAAGGTGGGCTGCTCGTGCCCATAGAGTGGACCCACATGGTCGGCGCGGGTGGTCTCGATGGTGACCAGCACGATGTTCGGGCGAGGGCCAGACGCCACGGGTGCAGGCGCGCCAGAACAGGCCGACACGCCCGCTCCGAGCAGCATCAGACCGCGCTTCAGTCCTTTGATGGGGTCCCCACCGCCATCAGGCGGATGCGGTAGCCGGGCCGCGTGGCCGACAGGATGAGGGGGTTGTCGGGGTCGTCGGCCACCACGTACACCCCCTCTCCACCGTTCACCACGGCCACAAGGGCGGGGATGTCCCACAGGCCGTCGTCGACCTGCACGCGCACCGTGGTCTTGCCGGTGACCACGAGCACCCCCTCCTTCGCCAGCTCCAGGTCGTGGAGCGGAGCACCGCCGAACATGATGGCGTCGGCGATTGTCTTGCGGGACAGAAACAGGCTGCCGGCGTCGTCTTTCACCGCTTCGCCAGTGGCGAAGGCATCGGAGTGCGTGCTGCTCGACTCGACCACCTTGGCGGACAGCAACAGCCGGCCCGAGCGGGTGGACGCGCCGGTGATCTCGGTCTCGTCGAGCACATCGATGTCAGCGGTCCACGACAGCACCCGACCCCCATCCGACGCACTGCCCATGCGCACGTTGAGGGCCATGGGCACCGTCTTCGTGATGGGTTTGTGGTCGAAGGCGCGGCCGAAGTAGAGCATCGTGCCCGGTGCGAGCCAGTCGTCGGGACGGGCCTTGGCTTCGGGGGACAGATCGGCGTGAAGCTCCAGCTTGCGGGTCTTCTCGTCGTAGCCTTCGCGGGCGAGGGCCACTGTGAGTCGGTCGCCATCGAGCTTCACAGAACCGTCGTCCTTCATGGCCTCGGCGGCCTGGCAGAAGGCCACGGGCTCGGTGGACTCGATGCAGATCTCGAATGGCGCGGCCTTGTCGAAGTCTTCGAGCTCCAGCTTCCAGGGCTTGCGGTCGTCGGAGGACATCACCCGGGTGGGGCCGCTCCAGGTGCGGTCGGCGCCTTCGATGGACAGCACCCCGGTGACTGCGGGCACGGGTTCGAGAAAGAGGGTGGACGGGTCGACCTCGGGCTTTTGCTGCACAGGCGTCTTCTTCGGACACCCCAGCAGGAACAGGGCCCCACCCAACACAAGGGCGGCGGGTCGCAGGCAACAACGGGGCAGAGGCATGGGGGACGCTCGCATGGCCCGCCCGCTAACGCAGAGGCCCCCGCGAAGCCTTCCACTGCGACGTCTTCAGACACCCACCATCCGCCTGCAGAGGGGTGTTAGGGCCCCGGCCTTGCCGAGGCGACCATGTCCCACGAACCCACCGTCCCCGTCCCCGCCGAGCCAATGGTTCTCACCGTGAATGGTGAACAGCACGTCGCTCTCGCGCCCCCCACCTGGACCCTCCTCGAGGTGCTCCGCTACAAGCTGGGGTTGATCGCGACCAAGCAGGGCTGCGACAAGGGCGACTGCGGTGCGTGCACGGTGCTCGTCGACGGCGAGCCGGTGCTGTCGTGCTGCACCCTGGCCGTGATGTCCCAAGGCCGCGAGGTCACCACGGTGGAGGGCCTTCCCGCCCGCGTGCCCCGTGCGTTCGACGCGGCCGGCGCCCTGCAGTGCGGCTTTTGTCAGCCCGGCATGATCTGCTCGGCCCACGCCCTGTTGGAGAAGAACCCCTCCCCTTCCGATGCCGACATCCGAGAGGCCATCTCCGGCAACCTCTGTCGGTGCACCGGCTACACCAAGATCATCGACGCCGTGCACCTTGCCGCCGAGGACAAGTCCGACACCCACCCGCCCATGGTGTCCAGCGAGCCCACCGAAGGCCACCGCACGGTGGGCGCCCGCGGTCGCAAGCCCGGCGCCCTCGACAAAGCCCTCGGACGCATCCCCTACGCCGACGACATCGTGCTTCCGCGCATGGCCCACGGCAAGATCCTGCGCTCGCCCCACCCCCACGCCCGCATCCTGTCCATCGACACGTCGAAGGCCGAGGCGCTGCCCGGGGTGTTCGCCGTGATGGTCGGCGCCGAGCTGCCCACGGCCTTCTGCATCATCCCCTGGACGCCCGACGAGCATGTGCTCGCCATCGACAAGGTGCGCTACATCGGCGATGGCGTGGCGGCCGTGGCGGCCATCGACGAAGAGACCGCCATTCGGGCCTGCGACCTCATCGAGGTCGAGTACGAGATCCTCACGCCGGTGCTCAGCCTCGACGCGGCCGAGGCCGAAGACGCCCCGCTGGTGCACGAAGTCGACTGGAAGGGCCGCCAGCGCCGCTCCAACGTCTGCAAAGACGTCTCGCTGTCCTTCGGGAAGGTCGATGCCGGCTTCTCCGACGCCGCGGCCACGGTCGAGGAGACCTGGTTCTACGAAGGGTCCACCCACGCGCCCATCGAGCCCCACTGCGCCCTCGCCGACTGGAGCGCCGAAGGTCGCCTCACCATCTGGTCCGCCACCCAGGTCCCCCACTACCTGCACCGCGAGGTGGCCAAGGTGCTGGAGCTCGAGCAGGCCGACGTGCGCATCGTCCAGCCGGCCCTCGGGGGCGCCTTCGGGGGCAAGTCGGAGCCCTTCGACCTGGAGTTCTGTGCGGCCCACCTCGCCCGAAAGGCCGGCCGGCCGGTGAAGATCCTCTACACGCGCGAAGAGGTGTTCTACAGCCACCGAGGCCGGCACCCGATGGAGCTGCAGCTCAAGATGGCCGCCGACGCCGAAGGCAAGCTCACGGCCGTCGACCACGACATCCGCATCGATGGCGGCGGGTACCACTCCTTCGGCATGATCACGACCTACTACTCAGGCCAGCTCCTCACCGGCCCGGTGGACTTCCCAAGCTACCGCTTCCGGGCCCGGCGTTTCTACACCAACAAGCCCTGCTGCGGACCCAAGCGCGGCCATGGCTCGGTGCAGCCCCGCTTCTCCTTCGAGTGCGGTCTCGACGAGCTCGCCGAGAAGGTGGGCCTCGACCCCATGGAGATTCGGCGCCGCAACGCCCTGCAGAGCGGTGCCACCACGGTGAACGGCATGCATGTTCCGAGCACCGGCCTCCCCGAGTGCCTCGATGTCGTGGCCCGGGAGAGCCGTTGGGACGAGCGCTGGGGCAAGATGCCGTTTGGTCGTGGCCTGGGGGTGGCCTGCTCGATGTACATCAGCGGCACGGCCTACCCCATCTACCCCAACGAGATGCCCCAGAGCGGCGTGTCTCTGCTCGCCGACCGCTCGGGCCGCATCACGGTCACCTGCGGCGCTTCGGACATCGGCCAGGGCTCCGACGCCATGCTGGCCTGGATCATCTCCGAAGAGACGGGCCTCAGCCCCGACCGCATCGTGGTGCGCAGCGCCGACACCGACTTCACCCCCGTCGACCTCGGTGCCTACTCCTCGCGCATCACCTACATGGCCGGGCTCGCCGCCCAGGAAGCCGGCCGCGCAATGCAAGACATGATGCGGTCTGCATTGGCCGCCAAATGGGACTGCCCGCCCGAGCAGATCGAGGTCGGGCACGGGGCATGGTTCGACAAGGCCGACACCGCGCGCCAGATCGACGTCCGGGAGCTGCTCATCCTCACCGAGTCTACCGAGGGCCGGCCCGTGATGAGCAGTGGCGGCTACACCACCAGAAAGAAGCTGGGCGGCAAGTACCGGGGCGGCTCCATCGGGGCCTCGCCCGCCTACTCCACCACCGCCCATGTCGCCGATGTCGACGTCGACCCCGAGACCGGCGTGGTCACCGTGAACAAGGTGTGGGTCGCCCACGACTGCGGACGAGCCATCAACCCCCTGATGGTGGAAGGACAGATCGAGGGAAGCGCCTACATGGGCTACGCCGAGGCCTTGATGGAAGCCCATGTGTTCGACGAACGCGGCCTCCATACCGGACCCAATCTGCTCGACTACCGCATCCCCACCAGCGTCGAGACGCCCGACATCATCGCAAAGATTGTCGAGACCATCGACCCTGGCGGCCCCTACGGCGCCAAGGAGGCCGGCGAGGGTCCGCTACATCCGGCCATTCCCGCCATCGCCAACGCCATCTACGACGCCGTGGGCATCCGGCTGCGCCAGATTCCGTTCACGCCCGAGCGGGTGCTGGCGGCGCTCAAGGCAAAGCAAGAGGCGGAGGCGGTGGAGGCCTGAGTCGATGCTTCCCCGTCTCTACACCGACTTCGCGGCCTGGTGGCCGCTGCTCTCCCCCCCGGATGCATACTCCGAGGATGCCGTACTGGTGCACACTCTGCTCCACCAGGCCCTCGGCCGTCCGCCCCGCAGCCTGCTGGAGCTGGGCTGTGGAAGCGGCACCCTGGCGAGCCACCTGCCCGACGACATCGAGCTGGTGCTCAACGACCTGAGCCCCGACATGCTCAAGGTGGCGTCGGAACGCAACCCAGGCGCGGAGGTGCACGCCGCCGACCTGCGGAGCCTGCGTCTCGGCCGCACCTTCGACGCTGTGCTCATTCACGACGCCCTGATGTACTTGCAGACCGAGGCCGACATCGCGGCCGCCATCGAGACGGCCCACGCTCACCTGTCTCCCGGCGGCGCCCTGCTGCTGATGCCCGACTTCGTCGCCGAGACCTTCTACGAGGGGACCGATGCCGGCGGCGGCGACGATGCCGAGGGCCGTGGCGTGCGCTTGCTGGAGTGGCGCTGGGACCCCGACCCCATGGATGCCTCCTTCAAGGTGGAGATGGCGCTGCTGCTGCGCGATGTGGATGGCACGGTGCGCTCGGTGCACGAACAGCACACCATGAGCCTGCTGCCCGGGGCCAGCTGGTGGACGCACATTCGCCAGGCCGGCTTTCAACCGGTGGCGGCCGACCTGCTGTCGCTGGACATCGAAAGCGGCGTAGGGGAGGTCTTTCTCGCAGTCCGTAAAATGTGATATGTGAGATCCTGACCCCACATCACCAGCCGTTCACCCGCGGCCACACCGCAGTCACGATGCCGCCCTCCAGTACATGGTAACGGTCGTACATTGCCGCGGTCATGCAGACGTGGTTCGGAAGCACCCGCACCCGCGCGCCCACCGGCAGGCGCTCCCAGGGAATCGGTCCGGCCACCTCGCCGTGCTCCTGGTGGACCCCCACCACCGTGAGACCATCGTAGAGCAGGCCAGTCTCGGCATCTGCAACCAGGCCGTAGCCCGCGTCGAAGGGCCAGCCCGCCGTGCTGCGGTCCTTCGACAGGGCGAGGCCTCCGGCGTCGATGATGAGCCGCCCCGTCGACCGGCGGTGGCTGACGACCGTGGCCAACACAGTGCAGGCGATGTCGTCGAGGGTGTGACTGCCGATGCCGGCCTGGAAGAGGTCGCCGAGGGTGTAGACGCCGGGGCGCAGCTCGGTGACCCCGTCGAGGTGGGCGGCATGCACGGCGGTGGGAGTGCTTCCGACGCTCACCACGGGACAGGGCAGGCCAGCCGAGCGCAGCACCCGGGCGGCCTCCACAGCGACTCTGCGCTCCTGCTCGGCGATGGCGACCCGCTCCTTGAGCGTGCGCGCGCCGTAGCTGTGGCCGCCGTGGGTGGCGACTCCCCGAAGGCTTGTGTTGGGTGCCGAATGCAACACACCGGCGATGGCCAGCAGGTCGGCGTGGTCTTGGACGCCCGTGCGGTCTTCACCCGAGTCGAGCTCGACCAGCGCCTCGAACCGACCGGGGTGGTCGGCCAGGGCCTCAGCGGAGTGAAGGTTCTCGACGAACAGCTGGAGGCGGACGCCGCGGGCTGTCAGCCGGGCTGCACGGTCGAGGCGGTCGGGCACGATGGCCACCGCATAGACGAGGTCGGTGAAGCCGGCAGCGGCGAAGTGCTCGGCTTCTCGCAGAGTGGACACGGTGAGGGGACCGCCGGGACCGACACCGAGGCGGGCCACATCCACCGACTTCGCTGTCTTGATGTGGGGACGAAGGCGCACGCCCAGGGTGCGGGCGCGCTGGGACATACGGTCGAGATTCCCCTGCAGGCGGGACTTGTCGAGCACCAGACAAGGCGTCGCAAGCGAGTGGACCCCGCCACCGGTCTCTCCGAGCTCTCGCACGCCCACCAGGCGCTCCAGGTGGGCGAGGGCCTCGGCGTGCAAGCGCTCCAGGTCGTCATCTGCGCCCTGCGAACGGGCCAGGCCATCCGCGAGGAGCACACACATGCGTGCCGTGGCCGCGGAGTCGGTCGCGGTGTGTTCGTTGGGATGGTCGTCCAGCACGGCCTGCACCATCCAGGTGGCCTGCTGTCGCAACTTTTCGAAGCGTTGCCGGAACCGGGGCGAAGGCAATGCATCGAGCGCACGGTAGACGCCGGGCCAGGCCCCCATCGCGTCGACGACGATGCGTGCCATGGCTGCGAGACGCTGTCGCAGGCTGCCTTCGACCACCGCGGAGGCACCGTCGAGCACGCTGTCGAACATCCGCTCGGCCACAGCATCGAAGACGGCCTCCTTGTCGTCGAAGTACTGGTAGAGCGTGCCCACGCTCACCCCGGCCCGCTGGGCGATGCGGTTGGTGGTGGCCCGTGCGGGTCCTTCGGACACCAGCAGCTCTGCCGCCGCGGTGAGCACGGCATCCACCGAGGCCCGGCTGCGGGACTGGGCAGGTTGCCGGCGGCGGCCCCGGTCGGACATCGCATCTCCAAACATGAGCTAATGCTCGGGTTAAGGTAGCCGATGCTCCTGAACACGGCCACTTTCACAGGCGAGCTGACAAATACTGAGCAAAGCGTCACATTCAAAGGGGTCCTCAGCCCGGGAGTCCACATGGCCCAGCCCACCACACCGTCCCTCGCCCGCGGGATTCAGCCAGTGCCCCGTCGTCCACCCTTGACCTTCACCCCCGCGAACACTCCGGTGGACTGGTTCGACGGCGACCCGGGGTGCTCGGCCGCATGGAACGCCATCAGCGTGTTGGCGGAGGTGGGCGAGGCGCAGTTCATCACGACCGGACGCTGGCTCATCGACCGCATCGACTGTTCCGTCGTGGCGGAGGAGACGGCCCGGTTCATCCAGCAGGAGGCCAGCCACTCGGCCGTCCACCGTCGCTACAACAAGGCCCTCGCCGCCCAGGGGGTGCCGATGCAGGCGGCCCACGACTTCGCGATGAGGCGCTTTGTCGACCTGCAGGACCGCACCAGCCACTCCCTCATCGCAGCCATCGCACTGGCCGGCGAGCAAGCCATCGGGGAGCTGGGACATGCCGTGTTGGCGCGCCCCGAGGTGATGGAGGGCGCGGAGGAGGTGCCCCGCACGCTGTGGATGTGGCACTGGTACGAGGAGGTGGAGCACCAGGCCGCCCTGCACGACGGCTGGGTGCATGTCCACGGACATGGCCGCGACGGACGCCACCTGCGCGTGCTGGGCGTCGCCTTTCTGGCGGTCTACCTGGCCACCGCCTGGCCCGTGGTGACCTGGGTGCTGCGGGGGCAGACCTCCTTGCGCGGCTGGGGCCGGGTGCTCTGGCAGATGTTCGGGCGACAGGGGCTGCTCGTCGGGGCGGCCCGCAACCTGACCGCGATGCTTCGGGCCGACTTCCATCCGTTCGACATGCACGACCCGGTCCCTACGCTCGCAGAATGGGACGGGGTGGCCGTCAAGCCGGAGTGGGAACGCCCCACCCGCAAGCCGAAGCGACACGGCGGCATCGACACGACGGACCTGCCGAGCCCCGGCCTGTCCGACTGGGCCTGCCTCCTGGGCTTCTCCGCGCGCTCGGTGGTGGCAGGCGCGCGCTTGATGTGGGCCCACCGGCGGTCCTATCGACTGGCCTGGGAGACGAAGGCCTCCGCCTGACCGACCCCCGAACGACGCCTGGAGATGGGCTAAGCAGGGGCCGTCCCCCCGGAGGCCGCGTGTCCGAGCCCGTCCCCATCCGTGATGACCAGCCCTGGCCCGACGTCTGCGCTTGCTGCGACCAGCCCGCCACCACCCGACGTCCCCTGCCCTACTCATTGCGGGAGCCCGCCTACCGCATGATTCTCGTCGCCGGCGGGCTCACCGGGCTGCTGGTGGCCACCTGGATGATGCTCAAGGTGCGTCCCGGCATCACCCATGAGCTGCCTGCCGTGGTGTCCTTCACGGGCTTGTTCCTGGCGGCCTTCGTGCCGGTGTGGGTCGTCGCATCGCTCACCTCGCGGCACCAGGGTACCCTGCAGGTCCCCCTGTGCTCCGACCACCAGGACGACGACCTGCAGGCCATCGTGGTCGAGAGCCGCGGAGAGGGCAAGCTCGCGGTGGAGGGCCTTTCCCCGGCCCTGCGCACGGCCCTTTCGTCAGCGGGGTGAGCGGCCCGTGAGCAGTCCACCCACCTTCATGGCCTCCAGCAGGCCGTCGAGGGTGTCGAACACCATGATGAAGCGGTTCTTGTGGCAGAAACGGGCGCCGGCCACGCCACACACCGCCACCAGCTCGTCGTCGACGAGGCCGGCCCAGGCCTCGGGCAGCGACCGCTTCTGATCGAAGCTGCCGAAGCGCGGCGGAATCGCGAGGGTGCGCCAGGAGCCATCGGGACCGGGGGCAATCACGAATTCGGTGTCGTGCTGCTCACCGCCGAGCTCGAAGTAGGCGGGCTTCCAGCGCACATAGGGATCGAGGAACAGGGTGTTCGAGCCCCGGGCCTCGGCATCGGCCATCGCTGCCCGGACCACCTCGCGGGCAGCCTCTTCTTCGGCCAGTCCATTGGCGAGGCCCTGCACGAAGTCGGCGGCCATGCGACCCGCCTTCACGAAAGCAGCGTCGAACTCCTGCATCTCGCTGGCGCCGCGGTTCATCGCCTCCACCATCGACGCGAAGCAGGGCACGGTGGGGTCGGGCTCCCGTCGACCGTTGTCGACGTCGTCGACGTAGTTGCACACCTTGCTGCGGAGGCGCTCGGCGAGGGCGGGACGCACGCGGCCACTGTCCTCGAGCCAGTTCAGCACCATGCCCGCCGAGGACAGCGGACCGGCGTAGCTGTTCTGGTGGTGGTCGAAGCGGCCCGCTGCAGGGTCGAAGGAGCCGCCCACATCGAAGACGAGGTCGGCCTTGTCGAGGATGCCCATGTCGCGGGTGCGCACGATGGTGGCCTCGCGGTCGACGAAGACCTGGATGAGGCCCCAGGCCAGCACATCGTCGGCGTGGAAGGGTCCGGAGTGGGTGGCTGCAGCGGTGGCCATGCCGTCCTCCTGGCGAGGGGCGCTCGAAGTGGGGGGCCGCCGGTTCTAGCGCCCTGAACACCGGGCCCGCAAGTGCCTGCGGTCAATCGAGGACACGACCCCGCAGCTCCGCCCAGCGTTCGCGCCGCACCTCCCACACCTCGGCCTCGTCACCCTCGTGGTGAGCGCAGCTCTCCCGGCCGACGAGGACGGCCCCTGTCTTCTCCTTGATGCGCCTGGAGCCGATGTTCTCGACGGCGTTGCGCACTGAGAGCACGTCGAGACCCCGCTCGAAGAACACCCAGTCCTGAAAGGCGGTCACGGCTTCGGTCATGAGGCCCTGTCCCCACCAGCTCCGGGCGAGCCAGAAGCCGCGGTCGTCGAGCATCTCGGGGTCACAGCGCCACTCCAGCACGCCCACCGCGCGGCCATGGGACCTCGGCACCAGAGCCCACGCCATCGCCTTGCCCGCCGCGACGTTCGGGAGCAGCACATCGGCGAAGAAAGAGGCCACACCATCGTCGGGGTAGGGCCAGGGGACCGCCACAGCCAGGTGCTTGATGACCTCGTAGTCGGCAAAGCAGGACTGCAGGCTCTCGGCGTGGTGCATGGACACCGGTTCGAGGCGCAGGCGGTCGGTCTCGAGCAGAGGCGTGGCCATGGGGACTCCGGTCTTGCCCCAGGCTTAGCCCGGGCGGCCGACGAGCAGGCTATTGGCGGGTGCCCACCCCGCTCTCACGGACGAGGATCCCGATGCTCCGGATGGACGGCTTCACCTTCCACCCCGCCGCCTCCCCCGAGGAGGCTGTGCGCCTGTGGCATGCCGAAGATGGCGCCGCCTACATCGCCGGCGGCACCGACCTCCTGCCCAACCTCAAGCACCGCATCGTACGCCACAAGCGCCTGGTGGGCCTGCAGGGCGCCCTGCCGAGCGGCTGGACGGTGGAAGACGGCCAGGTCGTCATCGGCGCGGGCACCACCCTGTCCACGCTCGCCACCTGCACCGAGCTGCCCGCCGTCGCGAAGGCCGCCAGCCTCGTGGCAGGCCCACAGCTCCGCAACATGGGTACCCTCGGCGGCAACGTGATGCTCGACACCCGCTGCCTGTTCCTCAACCAGTCGGAGCACTGGCGCAAGAGCCTGGGCCACTGCTTGAAGGCCGAGGGCACCTGGTGCCATGTGGTCGGCGGCCCGAAGACCTGCGTGGCCACCCAGTCGAGCGACACTGTGCCCGCCCTGATGGCCCATGGCGCAATGCTGCGGGTGCTGGGCCGCGGCGGCAGCAAGGACATCTCACTGGCGGGCCTGTTCAAGTTCGACGGCATCACCAACCACGACCCCAAGCTGCTCGAAAAGGGCGACCTCATCACCCATGTGGTGGTCCCCTTGCCGCCCGCCGACCACCGCGCCTCCTACGACAAGCTGCGCACCCGCGGCGCCATCGACTTCCCCCAGCTCAGCGTGGCGGTGGCCGGCCGCTTCGAGGGCTTCGGCGACAGCTGCGTGGCCACCGAGCTCACCGTGGTCATCGGTGCGGTCAACCCGCGCCCCCAGGAGGTCAAGGGCATCGGAAAGTTCGCGGGTCGCACCCTCGACGACGCCACCATCGCCGAGATTGGCGAGCTGGTGCAGAAGCGCACACGCCCCCAGGCGAGCGTCCACGGCGACCCGGCCTGGCGTCGGATGATGGCCAAGGTCACGGTGGAGCGGGCGCTCAAGCGGCTTCGAGAGGGCTGACTCGTGGGAAGAAGGTCCCGTCGGCGGCGAGGAAGCTGTCAGCTGAGGCACCCGCGGGGGAGGTCGCGGGTGCCTGGGTGGCCTCAACGGTGTTTGCGGACCAGTCCGTAGGTGAGCGCCCCAACGCGGCCCCAGAGCCGGATGGCCTCATTGGTCGCCTTGCGGTCGATGGCGCCCAGGTCCGCGAGTTCGTCGAGGATGGAGACCGTCTCGCCCAGCTCCCCGAGGGCCTCCTCGAAGCGGCGGCGCTTGTCCCCGCGGGCGAAGCGGTCGCCGCCCTCGGCGATGAGTCGGACCACACCGCCACTGGACCGTCGGGCCTGTCGGAGGTCGTCGCCGAGGCCGGGCGGCAGGTCGGTCAGCAGCGCGTGGGTGGCGCGCCGGGCTTGCTTGGCGAACCGCCAGGCGAGCAGCTTGCGATGGGGGAAGGTGTGCGGGGTGAACTCGTCAGACATCGGGACTCCAGGAGCCGCGGCCCCTCTGGCCGCCGTCGCTCGGAGCGTCCGGGTCGGGCCGTTCGCCGGAGCGCCGGGCCGGCCTCGGAGCCAGGTCCGCCTGGGCAGACCATCCACCCCGCAACCAGCCTCGTCTCCCCATCAGGCCGGTCTGGCGCGTAGGCGGGCGGTCCGACACAGGGAGCGCAGGGCGTCGGTGGTCGGCGGGAGTTGCGGCGGTGGGGTCTCGATGGGGTCAGGCGGGGGTCCTCCGGCCCGGCCCCTGGAGATGGCCAGATCTGGGGACGTCAATGCTCGTGGAGGACGGTCACCTCCACCTTCACGAGGTGGCCGACGACAGGGAAGGGACGAACGACCTGCAGCTCAGCACGATGGGAGAGGTGTCGACATGTTCAGCCGTGCCCGACGTGAAGGTGGAGGTGGAGGTGGAGGGGGAGGTGCTTGCACGCCTGACTGGGCACTTGCGGGTCCAGCAGGGAGACGGTCACCTTCACGGTCACCTCCACCTTCACCTTCGCGAACTGCCCGACCCCGAGGCCAGGGACCCAACCCGAATAGCAGCCTCGAACGACCTGCCTGCCAGATCAACCGGAAAAACAAGCCGGGGTCCTGAATGAGGTGCGTACCATTCGGCGCACAGAAATCAGGCCACACCCACAGCTGAACGCCAATTGCTGATTGCCGCCCCTCCACAATCGTGGCTTTCTTCTCCGGAACCAGGGCGGAGCGTCAGTCCTTCCTGCGACGCCGAAGGCCCGCACCCAGGCCGATGAAGGGCAGGAGCAACAGGCCGGCCTCGCTCGACTTGTCGGAGTCCGAGCAGCACCCCGACTCCACGGCCGCATCGACCGTCTCCTCGACGATCTCGAAGTCCTTGAAGTCTTCCTGGATGGCCCAGCCGGGGTTGCCGTCGCCGTCCCACTCGTAGGCGCCCACGTCGGGCTTGTCGCCTTCGCGGGGCTGTCCGTTGAAGTCGACCTCGGGGGGGTACAGCTCGCCGGAAGGGTCGGCGGCATCGACCAGCAGCGACTCCTTCACGGGGTAGAAGTCCCAGATCTCCACATTGGAGAAGTCGGCGTAGCCGCCGCCCGCAACCACCTCCCCCAGCTCCTCGTCGGGTCCGTCGACCAGGCCACACACATAGTTGTTCACCACCGTGCCGGGGGTCTCGATGTCAGAGGCCTCGGCGCCTTCGGGAATCAGCTTCGCAATGTAGACACCGTAGGACATCGGGTTGCACAGCGCGTTGTTGGCCAACACAAAGCCGAGCCCGTCGTCCCACCCCTCCAGATCGGCCGCCCACTCGTCGTTGTCGACGACGGTGTTGTAGCTGATGATGATGTCTTCGAAGAAGCCACGCTCGGGGTCGCGGGTGACGATGCCCGAACCGCCGGTGTTGAAGATGATGTTGTTGCGCACCAGCGCAGCACCCTGGAGGACCACCCCCCGGTCACCCAGGTTCCAAAGAGCGTTGCCTTCGATGGTGTTGGCTGTGCCGCCCTCCGTCGACCCAAGCCAGAACCCCCGGTAGGTGATGTTGAACACCACGTTGTCCGTGAGGATGGCGCCCGAGGTTCCGTGGTTGAGGCGCACCGTCTCGGCGTCTTCGGCGTAGAGGTCGTGGATGAGGTTGTCGTGGAGGGTGAAGTCGGTGGTGAGGCAGCTCACATCAGAGCAGCCCGCGTAGACCGCATAGCCCGCATAGACGCGCGATATCTCCGAGTGGTCGACCACCACGCCGTTGGTGTCGCCCGACAGATAGATGGCGGTGCCGGCCACATCCTTGATGACCGACTCGGCGATGGTGACGTCGGAGGAGCTGTCGATGCGGATGCCGCCGTAGCTCTGAGCCTCGTCGGCCGCGGATGCGTCGCCCTGGAAGGTGATGCCGCGCACCTCCACGAAGGTGCTCGACTCGATGCGCAGGATGCGGCCGGGGTACTCGCCGTCTGTGTTGGTCACAAGCTGAAGAATCGGCGTGGCGCCTTCCTCGGCCCGCACCACGATGGGGGCGTCCTCGCGGCCTCGCAGCTCGCTGAGGTGCAGCGTGCTGTCGACCCGGTAGATGCCGTCGGCCAGCACCACCTCGTCGCCCGGGGACAAGGTGTCGAAGTAGCCCTGGAGGTCGCCGCCAGGCTCGGCAGCCAGGGTGGCCGCGTGGGCGGGGCCAGCGAGAAGCAGGGTGAGCAGGATATTCACGGATGCACTCCGATACCGCCGTACATGCCACGGTCGTTGCGCGTGGTGTCGGCATCATGCCAGGTCTGGTAGCCGGTCGGCCCGTCGCCATCTGCCGGCCCGCTGTCCACCGAGGAGCTGGTGGAGTCGAGGTCGAGGTCGTCGTTGGAGGGGTCGCCGTCGTTGCTCGAGGTGAGGTAGATGGGGTCGTCTTCGTTGTTGTAGCCGAAGTCCTCGCCGCTGAAGACCGACAGGTTGTCCCCCGAAGCGGTCGCGAAGACCGTGTTGTAGCCCACGCTCGCGAGCGCCCCGTCGAGTACCCACACCCCCCACGGGCCGTTGCTCCAGCTCACGAGATTGGACCACACGTAGAGCTGCTCGGCGTTCATGGTGCCACCTGCAGATCCGACGTGGAGGCCCGCCCCCTGCCGTCCGCTCTGGTTGCCGTGCAGGGTGTTGTTCACGAACAGAAAGCCCGTGTTGCTTCCGCCGATGCGCACCCCGCCGCCTTCATCCGCAGCCAGGTTGTCTGCAATCCAATTGTTGCGGAAGATGCCCGACGGAACCAACACATCGGTCATGTCGACCGCCCCGCCGGTGCCATCGGTCGCGCGGTTGGACCAGAAGGTGTTGCCCTCGATGTGCAGGCCGCTGCCGCCCACGAGCGTGAGGGCACCGCCGTTGGTGGACGCCAGATTCTCCTCGAAGAGGTCGGAGACCAGCGTGACGTGGGAACTCTCGGCGAGCATCGCGCCGCCACGGGTGCCGGAGTTGTTGATGTAGCGCGAGCCCTCGTCCGACAGCGTGCCCGACAGCACGTAGACCGCGCCGGCATCGTCTTCCGAGATGTTGCCGGAGAACACGCTGTCGCGGATGGTGAGCTCACCGGAAACCACGGCCACCGCGCCCCCATCGCCCGAGCAGCGGTTGTCTTGCGCGATGATGCCGTCGAGCTCGATGTCGGCCTGCTCGGCGTACAGCGCACCGCCGTCGCCTGTCGCGCTGCCACCGGTGACCGTGAGGTTGACCAGCGTGACCTTCGCGCTGTCGCCCACCGTGAGAATGCGGGTGCCGCCCTCGGGGGGCTGAAGCACGACGCTGCGGGGGTCGACACCGCCACCGTTGATCTGGAGGGTGCGGTCGCTCCAGGCGAGGGACACCTCGTAGGTGGCGGGACTCAGCACCACGGTGCGGCAGATGGCATCGAGGTTCTGCACGGCATCTTCGACGGTCTCGAAGGGGGCTTCGGGGGTGCCGTCGGGCACGCCAGCGGTGGTCTCGGGGTCGACGAGCACCGGGAAGGCGTCGGGGTCCTCGTCGTCGCAGTCACCGCCGCCAGCGCACGGCGAGTAGCCGTCGCCATCGACGTCGATGTCGTCGACGCTGCCCGAGCAGTCGTTGTCCACGAGGTCGCACTGCTCGATGTTGCCCGGAAAGCTCAAGGGCTCGTCGTCGTCGCAGTCGCCGTCGCAGATGGTGTGGCCGTCGCCGTCGGCGTCCGCGAAGTCGGGGATGTCGCCGTCGCAGTCGGTGTCCTTCTCGTCGCAGATCTCTTCGGCGCCCGGGTAGACGAGGTTGTCGTAGTCGTCGCAGTCGCCGTCACACACGCGGAAGCCGTCGTAGTCGGCGTCGGCCTCTTCGATGGGGATGATGCCGTCGCAGTTGGTGTCCTCGCCGTCACAGGTCTCGGTGGCGCCGGGAGAGATGGCCGCGTTGGTGTCGTCGCAATCGCCGTCGGCCACGCTGAAGCCGTCGCCGTCCTCATCGGCCACCGAGGCGGTGCCCGCCCCGCTCAGGAGCACGAACCAGGAGGGCTCGTCCTCGTAGCTGGTACGGACCTGGATGCGGCCCTCCTCGTCGCCTTGTTCCTGCGGCCGAAACTGCACCACGATGTCGACCGTGTCACCCGGCTGCAGCTCGGCATCGCCATCGCGCTCGACGAGCCACACGGCGGTGCTGCCCTCCACGAGCGAGGAGCTGAGGATCTCGTGAGCCTCCTGGCCTTCATTGGTGACGCTCACACGCTGCTGGGTCTCGGCACCCACCGCCACCTCACCGAAGTCGAGCGCCTCGGCGGAGATGGTGAGCAGGGACTCGGAGGACTTCGACGGCTCGGAGCAGGCCGCGGCGAGGGGCACCCAGAGCAGGAGCAGGTGCAGGCGGGTGGGGTGCAGGGACACGGGGGCTCCAGTTGGCCGACGGGACTCGGGCGCCCGACGGGCAGGCGCACCGACCGCATGATGCCGTGTTCGGGGCGCCAGCGGGAGACGCCGACGTCAAAAAACAACTCGACGGGGGCACCGCGACACTCTGCACGCACAGTTCACGAAGTGTCGGTGTTGATGGACCTTTTCCGCGGTAGACTGAGGCCGCTCAGGAATCCGCGGTCCCACCGCCTGGAGCAGGTGCGTGTCCGTCCTCCGACAATTGCCCTGTTTTCGCCATTCTGAGCGAGCGCCCCCCCTCTTTCGGCCCGAGCTGAGTCCATGAAGCGACCACCTGTCCCGAGCGCGCCCCGACCGATCGGCGCATTGGCGGCTGCAGGCGTGCTTTTTGCATTTTCTGCAAGTGTCACCGTCGGTTGCAGCGGCAAGGGCGACTCGGCCACGGCAGGCACCCTCCCCGACCTCGACAGCGCGCTCGGCGGCTCGGGCGGCGACGAGGACACCGGCTACAGCTTCCAGCCCGACACCTTCGATGGCGGCGGCCTCGACCAGCAACCCAACAACACCCTGCTGGTGCAGCATGTGGGCGGATGGTCCCTGTCTCCCCTCGGTGGCCCCTACCGTGCAGCGGTGGGCGAGCTGGTGGTCGAGGAGTTCATCGACGGCGACCAGGACCAGCCGTGGTGCTGGGTGGTCTACGCGATGACCGGCGAGGTGGTGGAAGACGAGCGGGCCGACGGCTGCGCCACCTGCGACTTCGTGTTCGACATCGAGTTCTACGTCAACCAGGACGGCGGGCTGCGGCCCGAGGAAGGCGCGGTCCCCATCGACACCGGCGGCAACTACGACGAAGACGACGTCGTGGAGACCAACGGCCGCGAAGACTGCATGTCCCCCGAGATGCCTGAAGACGGCGAACGCTGGCTCATGGGCTGGGCCGAAGACGAGGGCACCCTCTACATGGAGTACTACGGCAGCGGCATCTGGCTGCCCTGGTACGAGGGCGAGCTCGCCTTCGACCAGCTCGCCTTCTCTTGGATCGACGAGTTCGGCTTCGTCGTCCCCCCCGAGGAGGAGGAGGACTGATGAAGCGCCTCACCGCCATTCTCGTGCTTGGCCTGTCCACCCTCTCCTGCAAGGGCAAGGAGGAGGGCGACGACGGCAAGCGCGAAGTCGACCTCGGCGACCCCGCCGCGGAGCTCGTGCTGCCCGACTGGTCGGATGTCGACGTCGACGAGGCCTTCACCTCCGCCGTCGAGATCATGCTGTCCGCGCGCGGCGACCACATCTGGAACGGCCATGTTCGGGCGCTCGACCGCCGCTTCGAGGGCTGTCCCGACATCTACGTGGGCGCCCCCGAAGACTCCCCCCTCGACGAAGACGACGACGCCCGCACCAACGGCGTGAGCTGGTCCGACTTCTGCGAGTCCCCTGGTGGACTGTACTTCCGCGGCTTCCAGCACTGGGTGCAGTCCGCAGAGGCCTCCGGCGACGCCACCACCTCCACCGGACGCTCCGGCAGCGCCGCCCGCACGCTCACAGGCAACGGCGTCACCGGCGACCCCGACGACGTCCGCTTCGAGTGGACCGGCACCGTTTCCGACGCCGTCACCACAGTCGGGGCCGGCGACTACTTCCGCTACACCTGGTCCACCGCCACCGTGGGCACCGCCACCGGCACCGACATCTTCGAGCCGGCCAGCTCCATCACTCCCGGCGGCTGGCGCGCCGACACCTACGTGGCCGTGCAGGGCGGCGATGTGCAGCGCATCGAGGCCCGCGGCGACATGTACCTCTTCGAGCGTCGCATCGCCGACCGCTTCGACAGCATCTCCATGAACATCGAGTTCATCGGCGAGCTGGGCGCGGGCCCCGACGACTGCACCTTCGAGCCGCGCGGCTGGATCGGCCTGCGCGACGAGAACGCCTGGTGGCTCGACATCGTCTTCCAGCCCGTGGGCGACGACGACGGCACCGACGGCCAGACCGACGAGGACTACTCCGCCTGCGACGGCTGCGGCACCGCCTACGTGCGGGGCATCGAGCAGACCGTGGAGCTGGGCGAGATGTGCCTCGACATGAGCGGCATCTGGAGCAGCGACCAGCTCGCTCCCGCCGACCCCGAATCCTACATCTCCAGCATCCGCGACCTGTCGGACTAGTCCAGCAGGTCGAGCATTCCAGGCCGGTTCGCCGGTCCAACAGGCCCTCGCTTCGGCGAAGGGCGCACACCCCAACCCCCGGAGGATCCCGTGAACAAGGCCCGCGCGTGGACGCTCCTCGCTGTGATGTCAGCCACCCTCGTGAGCTGCAAGACCGAAGAGGAGGCGAAGCAAGGCGACTTCGTCCAGCTCTCTCCGCGAGAGTCCCTCATCCGTCTGTCCGTCGACCTTCGTGGTGTGCACCCCTCGGAAGCCGAGCTGGAGGCCATCGCGGCCACCCCCGAGCTCTACACGGCCTTCGTCGACCGCTACCTCGACGACCCCGGCCTCGCCGACACCGTCGCCGACCTCATGAACCAGCGCCTGCTCACCCGCGCCGGTGACACCTACGGCTTGATGGCCGAGGGCTACGACACCGAGGCGGTGCGCGAGGCGGTGAACAACGAGCAGCTCGCTCTGGTGCGGCGCATCGTCGAACACGACCTGCCCTACAGCGAGATCGTCACGGCCGACTACACGATGGCCAACCCGGTACTCGCCAAGGCCCTCGACCTCGACTACCCCACCGGTGCCCGGGGCTGGGAGAAGGCGCACTACACCGATGGTCGCCAGCACGCCGGCATCCTCACCATGAGCACCACCTGGCTGCGCTACCCGTCGGCCGGCGGCAATGCCAACCGCTCCCGGGCCAATGCGCTGAGCAAGATGCTGCTGTGCGACGACTACCTGGCGCGTCCCATCGTGCTCAACCGGGCCGCGGTCGACCAGCTCACCGTCGACCCCGAGACCGCCATCTCCACCAACGCCTCCTGCCAGAGCTGCCACAGCACGCTCGACCCCCTGGCGTCCCACTTCTTCGGCTTCTTCGTCTACGACGACGACGACCCCACCGAGGGCGGCGCCGCGGTCTACCGGCCCGAGCGCGAAGAGGGCTGGCGCTACTACTCCGGCAAGACCCCCGGCTACTACGGCGTGCCCACCGCGAACATCGTGGAGCTGGGCGCCCTCATCGCCGAAGACCAGCGCTTCAAGGACTGCGCCGTGCAGACCGTCTGGGAGGGCCTCACCCAGCGGAGCATGGTCGACGAGGACTGGTCTGAGATGGCCGACCACATGGCTGTCTTCGAAGACAACGACCTCACCCTGAAGCCGCTCATCCGCAGCATCGTCACCAGCGAGGAGTACCTCGCCAAGTACGTGCTCGACGAGGCCCTGTCCGAGCGCATGGCCGGCGTGAAGACGGTCTCCCCGGCCCAGCTGTCCAACATCGTCCACCAGTCCACGGGCTTCCGCTGGGAGTTCGGCGGCCGCGACCTGCTCACGAACCAGAGCTCGGGCGTGCCCGTCCTGCTGGGTGGCATCGACGGCGCCACGGTCCAGCACCGCAACTACAAGCCCTCCGTGGGCACCGTCTTCGTGCAGAAGCGCCTCGCCTACGCCGCCGCCTGGCATGTCGTCGACCGCGACTTCGCAGAAGACAACGCCGAGCCCGAGCTGCTCAAGTGGGTGCTCGTCACCGACACCCCCGACACCAACGCGCAGGGCTTCGACGAGCAGATTCGCCAGCTCTACCTCGCCGTCACCGGCATCCCGCTCGCGGCAGACGCGCCCGAGCCCGCTGCCCTCACCACCTTGTGGCGACAGCTCCACAGCGTAGAGGGCTCCTCGAAGAAGGCCTGGGCCGGCGTCATCAGCGCCGTGCTCCGCGACCCCGCCGTCATCACCTACTGAATCCAGAGGAGTCTCAAATGCGCAGCCTTTCTCGCCGCCGTCTCTTCCTGGATGGCGCCACCTTGTCCTCCCTGGCCGCCCTCGGCTGGACCCCCTCCATGGCCCGGTCCGCCCAGGGTGAGCGCAAGTTCCTGTTCTTCTTCGCCTCGGGTGCGTGGGACCACACCGCGGTCCTCGAGCCCCACCACGGCAGCGACTACGTCGACCACCAGCCCGACAGCTACCTCCGGGAGCTCGGCGGCCTGCGTCACACCGCCAACGACCAGACAATGGAGGCAGTGTCCCGCTACTTCTCGCGCTGGGGCGGCAAGTCGGCCATCATCAACGGCATCGACGCCCACACGGTCGGCCACGACACCGGTCGTCAGATGACGATGACCGGCACCTCGGCCGACAACTACCCCGACTGGCCCACCGTGCTCGCGGCCAAGGGACAGGGCGACTATCCCCTCCCTCACGTCGTCTTCGGCGGACCGAGCTTCGGCGGTCACCTGTCGAGTGCGGTCGTTCGGGCCGGTGGTGGCACCCTGCTCGACCTCATCGAAGGCAGCATCGTGGGCGCCTCCGACACGCCAGCGCCTCTGCTGCAGAGCCCGTCCGAGCAGATGATCGACGCCTTCGTCTACGACCGCGTGGCGCAGTTCAACGGCAAGCGCGGCAGCATGCCCGGGGCCAGCCGGGACCGCGTCGACGCCCTGCTCGCCAACATGGACCGCAGCCTCGAGATCGAAGGCCGCAAGTTCGAGGCCGGCCTCGGTGAGCTCGGCAACACCATGCTCGACCAGGCCATCAAGGCCACCGAGATGATGCGCCTCGGCCTGTCGCGCACCGCCATGGTCGGCATCCCCGGCGGCTGGGACACCCACGGTGGAAACGCCCCGCAGGAGCCCCAGTTCAACAACTTCTTCGACGCCCTCGACATGCTGATGGACCACCTGGCCTCCACCCCCGGCCTGTCCACCCCCTGGCAGATCGACGAGACCGTCATCGTGTGCCTCAGCGAGTTCGGCCGCACGCCCATGTTCAACGGCGCCCAGGGCAAGGACCACTGGCCCTACAACTCGGCGCTGGTGTGCGGCTCGGGTGTGCGGGGCGGACGCTCCCTCGGTGCCGCCGACTCGGGCTCCGTGGGCCTTCCCGTCGACTTCGCCTCCGGCCAGCAGTCCGACACCGGCGACATTCTCGGCTCCGAGAACGTCGGTGCAGCCCTGCTTCAGCTCGGCGGCATCGACCCCGAGACCATCCTGCCTGGGGTCCAGCCCTTCCGCGCGCTGGTTCGCGAGGGTTGATGCACCGGTCGCGCCTGCGCTCGATCCACGCCGTGGTGCTCCCAGTCCTGCTGGGTGGTGCCGCGGCGGTCTCGTGTGGGGGGGACAAGGCCGACTCGTCGGCTGCAGAGGGCCCCGACTGCTCCCGCAAGCCGGCGCTCACCTGGGACAACTTCGGCAAGGGACACGTCGACAAGCACTGCAACGGCTGCCACTCGGTGCTCATCCCCCTCAACCAGCGGCAGGAAGCCCCCATCGGGGTCGACTTCAACACCTACGCCGACGTCATCGAGTGGCACGACCGCATCATCGCGCGCAGCACGCTCAAGGTGCTCGACGAGCCCACCATGCCCCCGGGCGGCGGCCCCTCCCAGCTCGAGATGCAGATGGCCCTGGAGTGGCTGGAGTGCGAGGTCGCCAAGGACAAGGAAGCCCTGGCAGGTGGACAGTGAACGCCCGTCCGTTGGCTCTGCTCCTGTTCATCGGCTGTGGCGGACAAGACGCCACCGTCACCTTCAAGGACGACCCCGTCCCCCCTGTTGAAAAGCCGCCCGAAGACGATGATGGCGACGAAGGCACCGCGCCCGACTGGAACGACTGTCCCACGGGCTACCTGGCCACCTACTACAACCTCCCCGCCGACCACGAGGACATGGCGCCCGAGGTGTGGGAGGAGCCCGACTTCGACCCCGACCTGCAGGACTGGTGGGACCCCGGCTACCAGGCCTTCGAGCAGTTCGACGCCTCGCTGGAGATGGGCACCAACTGGTGGCCGGTCGACGAGGGCATCACCGGCGACCCCGACTACTGGAGCGCGCGCTTCAACGCCTGGATTCGCGTCAACGACGACGAGCCCGTCGAGCTGAGCATCGGCGCCTCCACCGATGTGTGGGTGCTCGTCGACGACGAGGTGGTGGCACGCGACCACAGCGATGGCGAGCTGGAGGTGGAGCTGCAGTACCTCGACCTCGGCGCCGGCCAGTACCCCCTCGAAGTGCGGTTTGCGCATCGAATGGGCGACAGTGGCCTGAGGCTGCGATTTTCGAGCGACAACGCGGTGGTCTGCTTCGCGGAGTACGACTGAGGTTCCGTCCAATGAGTCGTGAGAAGAGAGCTTCGTCGGAGGCGCTTCAGCTGTCAGCCTGTCAGCAGTCAGCCTGGTCTTGGCGGCCAGCAGCTGCAATGGAAGAGGCATGCCGGTTAGGACGAAAGCACTGTCTTTGACGCTGCTCTCGACATCGAAGGCAGCGGCGTGGCTGAACCTCGCTGACGGCTGACGGCTCCTGAGCCTCGACGGGTCTCTGTTCCCACGAATCGACCTTTCAGGGCTCACCCATGTGGGGGTCGAAGCGGCCCCTACTCGAGGTCCCCATGCGCTGTCCCGTCGCCACCCTGTTCCTGCTCGTGGGCTGCAGCTCGCCGTCCACCGACAAGTCCGGCGCGCTGGATACCCACGACTCTGCCGTGCCAGACGTCGTTCTCGGCGAGGTCATGGTGGCCGCCACGAGCGGGGAGGAAGCCATCGAGGCGGGGCTCGCCGTGCTCCACGAGGGCGGACATGCGGTCGATGCCGCCCTCACCATCGCCAATGTGCAGATCGTGCGGTCCGGCGGTTCGTGGAACAGCTTTGCGGGCATCCTGGGCATGGTGGTCTACGACGCCGAGACTGGTGAGGTCACCAGCCTTCACGGCAACTACGCCACCTTCGCGGGCGAGACCGACCCCCTGTCGATTCCTGCTGCCGCCAGCGGCCGCACCGCCATGGTGCCCGGCTACATGGCCGCCGCCGAGGCCGCCCACGACCGCTACGGACAGCTGCCCTGGGCGCGCCTGTTCGAGCCCGCCATCACGCTCGCCGAGCAGGGCTGGCAGGTGGACGCCCTCTTCGCCAGCTACCTGGTGTGGAAGGCGGAGGTGCTGGGTCGACGCGCCGAGACCCTGGCCATCTTCACCGACGCTGACGGCGCTCTGCTCGAAGAAGGGGACACGCTCACCCAGCCTGCCCTCGCCGAGACTCTGCGAGCGGTGAGCACCCACGGCGCCGCCCACATGTACACCGGCGACTGGGCCGACGACTTCGTGGCGGCGGTGAGCGAAGAAGGCGGCGCAGTGACCGCTTCGGACCTGTCCGACTATGAAGCCGACTGGCTCGCCCCCCTCCGCGGCACCTACGCCGGCGCCGACGTCTACACCCTGGGCACCCGGGAGTTCGGCGGGGTTCAGGTGCTCGAAGGGCTCCACATGGCGGAGGCCATGGAGCTGTCCGCGCTGGGGCCGCCCACCGGCTCGGGCGAGGCGCTGCACCGCATCACGCGCATCACCCAGGTCAACCAACTCTTCACCTGGCTGCACGACTACCACCCCGAATACGAAAGCCACGTCACCGAGGCATTTCCCGGCGTCTCCCTCGACCACGACGACCGCATCGACCCCGCCCAGGGAGCCCTGCTCGCCGGCTACGTCGACGACGGCACCTTTGCGGCCTTCGCCGACCTGCTGGGCCTGTCCCCCACGTCGGGCACCCACTCCGACGCCGTCGTGGTGGTGGACCGGCACGGCAATGCGGTTGCGATGACCCACACCATCAACACCACCATCTGGGGCGACACCGGCATCTTTGTGGGTGGGGTGAGCATCCCTGACTCCGCGAGCTTCCAGCAGCAGCTCCTGCTCCAGGTCCCACCGGGTGACAAGGTGCCCACGCCGCTGAACAGCCTGCTCGCCACCCGAGACGGCGCGCTGGTCCTGGCTGGGAGCACCATCGGCAACGTCCACTACAGCCAGATGCAGCGCACCCACGCCATTCTCGGCCTCGGCCTGTCCCCGGAGGCGGCGGTGGCCTTGCCCATGGTGGAGGGCGCCATCTTCCAGGAGACCGTCGCGCCGGGCGTCTTCGATGCGGAGGTGCTGGCCGAGGCCGCGGCCTTGGGAACTCCCATCACAGAGTCCAGCGTGTCGACCTACCCCGCCTGGGTGGGGGTGTCGGTGGGACAAGACGGCGCCTTGACGGGTGCCACGGAGGATTGGCTCTCCCAGATCGGTGGGGGGACCGGGCACTTGCCTGCGCCCGAGTAGGTCAATGGACCGGGCCGCGGAATAGGAGGGACGGACCTCTGGAGGTCCCGTGGCCGACACCCCCGCCGACACCCCTGCGCAGGACGACGCCGTCCTCGACGCGGCAGCACAGAGCCCCCTCCCCGAAGGCCCCTGGCGCCGCGACGATGAGCACGACCAGCGCCTCATTCGCGAGGTGGCCACCGTCGACCACGCCGTCCCCACGGGCAGCGACCGATACCACCTGGTCGTCATCGGTGGCGGCAGCGCGGGCCTCGTGACCTCCGCTGCGGCGGCCGGCCTGGGTGCGAAGGTGGCACTCATCGAGAAGACCGGGCTCGGCGGCGACTGCCTGCTGTCGGGATGTGTGCCCAGCAAGGCGTTGCTGGCGTCGGCAAGGCGGGCACACGCCGTCCGGAACGCCGTCCACTACGGCGTTCACATCGCCAAGGGCTCCAAGGTCGACTTTGCGGCGGTGATGCAGCGCCTCCGTCGCATCCGGGCCGACCTGTCCCCCATCGACTCCGTGGCCCGCTTCACCGAGCTCGGCGTCGACGTCTACCAGGGCACCGGGGTGTTCACGGGGCGCAATTCCGTGAAGGTGGGCGGTCGCACGCTCCGCTTCAAGAGCGCCGTGGTGGCCACTGGAGGCAAGGCCATCGTCCCGCCGATTCCGGGGCTCGAAGAAGCCGGCTACCTCACCCACGAGAGCGTGTTCAACCTCGACGAGCGCCCGAAGTCGATGTTGGTTCTGGGCGCCGGTCCCATCGGCTGCGAGCTGGCTCAGGCCTTCGCGCGCTTTGGCACCCGAGTGCTCCTGGTCGACCAGGGCGAGCGCATCCTGCCCCGCGTGGATGCCGATGCAGCGGCCATTGTGCGCAAGTCCCTCGAGGCCGACGGGGTGCGCTTGGTGATGGGCGCCACCCTCCAGCGCGTGCTCAAGGCCGACTCCGGCTACCACGCAATGGTGCAGGACGACGCGGAACCCGAAGAGGTCGACGCCATCCTCATCGCCACCGGCCGCGCTCCCGTGGTCCAGGGGCTCGGGCTCGATGCAGCCGGCGTGGCCCATGATGACGGGCGAGGGGTGCATGTCGACGCTGCCATGCGCACCACCAACCCGCGCATCTTCGCTGCCGGGGACTGCGCCCACAGCGCACGCTTCACCCATGTGGCCGATGCCACCGCCCGGCTGGTGGTCCGCAACGCTCTGTTCCCCGGTCACAAACACGGCGAGCTCGTCATCCCCGCCTGCACCTACACCGATCCCGAGGTGGCCACCGTCGGCCGAACCGCAGCGGAGCTCGACCGCGAGGACATTCCCCACAAGGTCATTCAGGTGGACTTCAAGCACGTCGACCGCGCGCGCCTCGACGGGCACAGCAAAGGCTTCGCTCGGGTGCTCGTGCACGACCGCTCCGACCTCGTGCTGGGCGCCGTGGTGGTGGGAGATGGTGCCGGCGACCTCATCGGCACCCTGAGCCTCGCCATCACCCACGGCATCGGGCTGTCGAAGTTCTCCACCACCATCTTCCCCTACCCCACGCGCGCCGAGGTTCTGCGCAAGCTGGGCGACGCCTGGCAACGCACGAAGCTCACGCCCACCACGAGCAAGGCACTGGGCACCTGGTTCCAGCTCCAGTCGTAGCACCCGTGAAAGCCCCCACCCCGGAAGCAGATGTGCTGGAGAGGGGTCGGTCCCACCGTGATACGCCCGCCAAACGCCCGGGAGACTCCAATGACCCGTCCCTTCATCGCCATCGCGGCCCTCGCGTCCACTCTCATGGCCCCCGTCGCCTTCGCCGAAGACGACCTCGGCAAGCTCCTCGACGACATCCCCGAGGTCCCCAACGCCGAAAAGGAGGAGGACAAGGAGGCCGCTGCCCCGCCGCCCGATGCAGAGGCCGCGCTGCCCGCCTACATCAAGACCGTACGCCGTGCGGTCATCGACGAGTGGCAGCCCAAGCCGAAGGTCATCAAGAAGAACCCCAAGGCCCGCGCCCAGTTCCTCATCAAGCTCGACGTCAACGGCCAGATGACCGCGGTGTCCGCCGTCGACCTCTCCGGCGTGAAGGCCTTCGACCAGAGCGTGCTCGACGCCATCGCCAACGCCACCTTCCCGCCGCCGCCCGCGCACATCCTCACCGACGTGGAGCGGGGGGTGGTCGTGAAGGTGGGTGCCCGGGCCTACAAGAAGTAGGTCGGACTACTCGGCACCGCACACGCCGCCGGTGCAGCTCAGGTCGGCCTCACCCGTGAGGTCGAAGGCCCGCGGTGTGGCGTCCATGACGTCGCAGCGGTCGTTTTCAGTATCCCCCGTGCCCCAGTTGGTCATGGTCGCCGCAAGTCCCACGGTCGTCGCGAGGTGGACCGCGCAGGACTCCGCGCCGTCGGTGACATTGGCCGTCAGGTCCACCCCACGCAGAACAAGGTCGGCCTCGCCACTACCGTAGACCGAAGCCGAGATGGCGCCGCCATTGCGCGCCGCCCAGTTGCCCGTCAGCTCAGACTGCCACACCTCCAGCTCCATGCCAGCGGTCGGGAGCACATGGACCGCACCACCATCGGTCCAGGCCTCGTTCCCCCCGAAGACCGACCCGGAGATGCGGAGGTCGAAGGCGCCCTGGGGAGACGCCGCCAGCGCGCCGCCAGACGCGCCCGCGTTGTTGTTGCCGAAGACGAGCCCGGCCAGGTTGAGCTGGCTGTCGCCCATGGGCGCCAGGAGCATCGCACCGCCGTCGCCGAAGGCCGTCCAGTTGTCGGTGAAGCGGGTGTCCGAGATGTCCGCGGACATCGCACCCTGCCGAAAGGAGGACAGGGCGCCGCCATCGGAGCGGGCGACGTTGTCCGCGAAGTCGAGGTCGGACATCTCCAAGGCGAGCAGTCCCTGCCCGCCAAGGTCGAGGCAGCCGCCATCCCCCTCCACCTCGTTTTCCTGAAACTCGGAGGAACGCAGGTCGAGGTCGAGGTCGCCCGCACCGGCGGTCTGGATGCAGCCCCCACGGCCCTCCGCAGTGTTGAGCGCAAACAGGGAGCGCTCCACGGTGAGGTGTGCTGGGCCATCGCTGTCGAGAGCGAGCCCGCCCCCGCTTCCCACCAGCGCCGCGTTGTGGTCGACCAGGGAGTCGACGATCTCGATGGTGGCCTCGGCCGCGCCACCGCGCAGATACAGCCCGCCGCCGCGCTCGATGGCCCGGTTGTTGTTGAGGATGCTGGCCCGCATCTGGAGGCTCGCCGACGCTCCAGAGCCGTCGATGTCCTGGTACATCGCGATGGCGCCCCCGCGGCTGGCCAGGTTGAACTCCAGGTACACGTTGTCGAGAACCACCTCCGACTCGTAGATGACGAGGGCCCCGCCTTCATCGGTGTCCACCCAGCGCTCGCCCCGGCCGTCGTAGAAGGTGAGGTCGGCCAGCTCGACGGATGCGCCGGTCCCCACGTAGAGGATGGTCGCCAGGCCCCGCCCGTCGAGCACGACGTCGTCGGGGTCTCCCGTCTCGCCGCGAATGGTCAGCGAGATCGGACGGTCGAGGACAGCCCGGGTGGGGTGGGTGCCAGGGCAGATGGTGAGCTCCGCGCCGTCGTCCACGTCGACAAGGGCGGCGTCGAGGGTGCCGTAGCGCCCACCCTCGGCGGTGTAGACCTGCTCGCTCCGGCCGTCGCAGTCGCGGTCGATGCCGTCGCAGGGAAGGTCGTCGGCGCCAGGATGAACGGTGTCGTCGTCGTCGTCGCAGTCGCCCCCATTGTCCACCAGCTCGGTGCCGTCGGGGAGGTCGCAGGACGACAGAGGCGCGCCCGATGCCCCGTAGCCATCGCCGTCTTCGTCGACGTAGCCCGTGGGTCCCTCGTCGACCTCGCCGTCGCAGTCATCGTCGACCGCGTTGCACAGCTCCTCGGCATCCGCGTGGATGGAGGGGTCGTCGGGCGCGCAGTCGGTGGCGTCGGGATCGCCGTCGTTGTCGGCGTCTTGGATGGTCTGCTCCTCCTCCTTGTCGCGGTTTTCGGGCGCGCAGCCTGCGATGCAGACGAGGAGCGCAGCCATCCAGAGGCGTCGGTCGTCCAAGCTCATGTGTGTCCCCCCGAGGGTCGTGCCTTCAGCAGTACCTCGGGGGTGCCCCGTCCTCCATCCCACCCTCACCAGGGAGGCAACAAACAATGTCCCGCGACAATGTGGACCGCGGAACTCGCCGGCTCAGGGCTGGCAGCCGGTCACGAACATGATCTCGTTGACGTAGAGCTCCATGGCGTCGTCGAGCTCGTCCTCGTCGTTGTCGACACGCTTGAAGACATCGCCGAACAGGCCATTCACGATGAGCTGGCCGTCACGCATGGCCATGATGGCGGCCTCGGAGCCGTCGGCGCTGTCGTAGACCGCAAGCACCTCGCCCGAGCCGTCGCGGGAGGTGAGCGTGTGGCCGTCGATGGCCCAGCTGGAGGACGGGCCGTCCATGCCGGGGGGGAAGGCCTGCTCGCCGTTGAAGAGGTCGGTCGAGGCGCCGGGGGCCGGGTAGACCTCGCGGCTGTCCCACTGGTCCACCCCGTCGACGCCGAGAACCTCGTTCCAGGTGGTGTCCTTGTGCAGGTCGGAGATGCCGATGAGCGCGGGGTTGCCGGCATCGAGGAAGGCTGCGACATGGGGCAGCACCTCTTCGTCGTCGGGTCGGGACACGGGGGCGTCGATGATGACCAGCGAAGGGGGGTTGCTGGTGAGCTCGGCGACGAAGTCCTCGTCGTGCTTGGTGGCGCGCACGTCCATGCCGAGGGACAGGGCGGCCTGGTAGGCGAAGACGTCCTCGGGGTCGCCACCTTCCTTGTAGTGGACGAGCACGCCCTGCCCGCCACAGGAGCCGCCGGCGCTGGTGTCGTCGCCGCCATCGCCGATGAGGTCGCCCGAGCCGGTGTCACCCGAGCCGGTGTCGCCGGCCTTGTCGGTCGCCTCGCAGCCGATGGCGAAGGTGACGGTGAGGGCGAGGAGAAGGGACAGCTCGGTGCGCATCTGGGCTCCAGGTTCCGGCGGGGTGGAAGGTGGAGAGGACCGCCGGTTCGCCAGTTCCCAAGGGGTCGGACCCGGGACCGTTACGCTGTATGGCTCAATTCATCGCGAGGGACCGCGCAGCGCCACCATGACCCGCTCCAGCACGGGGTCGAAGGCGTCTGAACCCGCGTCGGACCGCAGCTCGGACAGGCGGGCGTGGAGAAGGGCGGCTGCGGCATGGGCGCCGTGGGCCCGCAAGGTGAGCAGGGTGCGGGCGAGAATGGCGACGGCGGTGCCGAGCTGGTCGCGGCCCAAGTGGGTGGCGGACCAGGCCAGGGAGGCGTCGGCCACCCCAATCCAGTTGCCCCGTCGCTCGGCGGCGGAAAGCACCTGGCGTGCGCAGGTCTCGGCCTCCACCCAGCGGCCGTCCTCCAGGGCCATGGCGGCGAGCAGAGTGCCGTGTGCGACCACCAGCAGGTCGTCCTGGTCGGCCAGAGCGCCGTCGAGCGCCGCGCGGAGGGGAGGTCGCGCCAGGTCGGGGCGGCCGGCGACGAGGTGAATGCCGGCCACCTGGGCGTGGACCTGGCCAATGCGCCCGGGGTCCGCCCACTCGGTCGCCAGAGCGAGGGCTTCTTCGAGGTGTTGGAGGGCCAGCACGGGCTCGCTGCCGCGCACAAGGCGCTCGGCGAGGTCCTCGAGGGCCGTGAGGCGAGTGTGGGCGCGCGTGGGCTCGACAAGCAGCTCAAGCGCATCCTGGAGGTGGACGCGGGCCTGTTGAGGGTCCATCTCGGCGAGGGTCAGCAGGTAATCGATGGGACAGGGCTCGTCGTCGACCGCCCCCAGCTCGTCGAAGAAGCCGGCGGCGGCAGCCGGACCTCGGAAGCGCGCCACCGCCCGGCAGGCCCGCAGGTGCAGAGCCCGCTCGCGCACGAAGTCGGCCCGCCGACGCGCGTTCTCCGCCCCCCTCAGGTAGCGGTCCACCGCCTCTCCATGGCCGGCTTCCAGCGCGAGATCGCCCGCCAGCGCGAGCAGATCGGTGGACGCCAGCTCGTCGGGAAGCTCCTGAAGCACGCTGGCCACGAAGCGGATGCGGGCGTGGGCCGCCATGCGGTCGGGACCGAGGAGGGGACGGCTCCGGAGCAGCGAGAGCACCTGTCGGGCGTCGAAGACCCGGTCGAGGAAGTCGGCGTCCACGACGTGGGGATGGGCTTCTTCGGCGGGTGCCACGTCGATGAGGGGGTCGAGGGGACGCTCAGGCATCGAGGGCCCCCGCGACGGTCTCGAAGGCCCAGTGTCGCAGGTCGACGAGCCGCTGGCGGGCCTCCCGCAGCTCGTCGAGCATGGCCTCTACTGCGGCAGGATCGGTCTGGTCCCGCGGCTTGCCCACCACGCGTTCCAGCTTGCGGCCGGCCCGGAGGATGGCCCGTGCAATGCGCGCAAGGGCCCCGTCCACCACCTCCAGAGGACCCCGCACCGGTGCGCCCGGACGCACCGAGGACACGGCAAAGGCGGCGGCTGCCATCTCCACATGGGCCTTGCCAGCGGCATTCATGAGGAAGCGCGCGGTGTGTAGGGCGGGCTGCATCACCTCTTGGGGGATGGGGCGGTCGGGGGCCTCGGCAGAGGCGTCGTGGCCCGTGGCGAAGAAAGCGAGAACAGCGTCGAGTTCAGCAAGCTCGGGGTCGTCGGACACCACACCCAGGTCGGCGTCGAGGTCGATGCGGGGAATGTCGGGCACATAGGCGGGGGGCAGGAGCTGGATGAGACCGCGGGCGCCGAGCACGGATGGTGGGGGCAGCTGCCGGGCCGGAACGCTGGGCGCGCGGCCGCCAATGAGGGCGTCGAGCACATCGGGTGCGTGGAGGCGGCCTTGTTGGGCCATGGGACGGGCCATGGAGACGGTGCGGGGCCAGGTGTCCTGCGCGAGGGACACGGCCACGGCGCGGTCGGTGCGTTCGCCGCCACCTTCGAGGGCTTCGGTACACACCGCGAGGTTGCACATGCGGGCGACGCCGCCCGAGAAGCCGCCGGAGTCGGGAAAGAGGTGTCCGCCAGCGCCCGCGAGCACGCGGCCCAGCACCCTGGCGGAGCGGCGGTGGCCACTGCTGGCGAGGAAGCGACCGATCTCGATGGGCCGGCTGACGGGGTCGGTGGCGCCATGCCGGCCGACCAGGTCTTCGGGCTCCAGCACTCGGCGGCCAAGCTCGCGGGGGTCGGCGAGGCAGTCCTCGACGGCGCGGTAGATGGCATCGCCGTAGCGAGGGGTCTCGGAGCGGGCCTGGGTGTCGCCGATGAGCTTGTCCACACCGTCGATATCCTCGGCCTGCAGCTCGCCTTCGTCGGGCCCCTCCGCGAAGGGGTCGTCGGTGGGTGCCTTGAATTTCCGCCGGGGCATGCGGGGCATGCGGCCCGTGCGGGTGGGGGCCGTGGGGTCGTCGTCGTCGTCATCGCCACCAAACAGGTGGCCGACGTCCCAGGGGTCACCGTCTGCGCCGTCGTTGCCATCATCGACGGGCGCGGCCGGCCCTCCCCCGCCGTGGGAGCGGCTGTCGATCTCATGGGCCTCGTCGAGGTCCTCGCCGAGCTCCTCCACCAGCTCGACGGTCTCCTCTTCTTCGAGGTCGACGCCACTGGAGCCCGGCACCGCCACCTGGCTGCCGATGAGACCGGCGAGGGCCGCGTTTCCGAACTGGGCAGCCACCCGGCCCGCCTGCTCGGGGGCCAGCTCCATCCCCTCGTCGAGCCCTTCGAGGAGCTGCTGGTCGCGGGCATCTTCCTGAACATCGGTCTCAGGACCCTGCTGCTGTTGGAGGCGACGCTCCTGGTAGCTGCTGGCCATCGACGGACTCCGCGGGGCCGGTGCAGGCGCCCCATGCGGACCATAGCGCACCCCGGGCGCCCCCATCTCTGGGGTAGGCTCCGACCATGTTGGTCCTCGTGCTCTCCACCGTCCTCGCCGCCGAGCCTCCGGGCCCGGACACCATCGTGCTCGACGTCGAGCTGGCCCAGGCTCTGGGCGATGGGCTGTTCGCCTCAGGTGACCCCACCGGCGCCCTGCAGTGGTACCGCGTGGCCCGCTGGCTGCAGCCCACCGGCGACGAGCTGTCGGGCATCCAGGCCCGGGTGGGACTGGGACTGGAGGCCACGGGCGACTTTGCCGGCGCCGCGGACTGGTACACGCGGGTGGAAGGCCCGCTCAGCCAGAACATGCAGGTGCGGGCAGGCGTGTGCCGGTTCAAGTCGGGCGCCACCACCTGGGGCACCGAGACCTTCGATGCTCTGGCTGCAGAAGTGCCGGCGGTGAGGGGCGATGTGGAGCTTCTCCAGGGCGTGCTCTGGCTGGAACAGGGCGATGCCCACCAGGCCGCGGAGGCCTTCTCCTCGGTCCCCACCTCCGACCCACGCAGCGCCAAGGCCGCCGGGATGGCCGCGCGTGCCGGCACCAACCCACCGCTGAAGTCGCCCGTGGTGGCCGCTGGCCTGAGCGTGGTGCCGGGCATGGGTCAGATGTACACAGGGCACAGAGCGCACGGCTGGCGCAACCTCGGCGCCGCGGCCATGCTCGGTGGCGGCACCTGGTGGACGATGAGCGAGGGCTTGAAGGGCGACCCGATGATGGCCGGGATGGGCGGCGCTCTGGCCACCACCGCCGCCATCGGCTGGACCGCCAACGTCATCGGCGCCTGGAAGCGCGGCCGGACCGCCGCCCACGAAGCCCGCCTGGCGCACGCCAAGGAGGTCCGCGAGGCCGCAGTGCAGGCCTTCCCCGACCTGCCGCTCGACCCCGACCCCGCCCAGCTTCGGCGGAATTGAACCTCGCGGCGCGCCGCAGCCCGGTGCCAGGTATTGCGAGTTGCACCCACCGCGTCCGCCGCCCTTTTGTTGAGCGCGGCGTCCGGAGTATTTTGTTGCACAAGCGAGCGCGGCACTCGAAAAGCCCGTGGTGACGCAACGCTTCCCCGGCACCCGCGAAGCGGGGCCGCTGAAACCGCAGTCAATGCAACTGCGAGGTCCTGACGCCGTGCTCAACGGATGCGGTAGACGCCGGGGTAGACGGGGGCGCCCAGGTCGGCTTGGATGGCGTCGAGGACGTCGTCTTGCAGTGGCTGCCGCCGGGCGACCACCAGAAGGTGGGTGAAGCCCTGGCGACGCAGCTCGGCGGCGAGGTCGGGCTGGCGCTGGCCTTGGAGCCAGCCGTCGGCGGCCTGGCGGAGGCGACCCGAGGCCGAGGGGCCACGCGGCTTCTTCAACCCCTCCAGCATGGGCCGGCCATGGATGGGCTGCAGCCCGAGGGCCGCGTCCCCAGCGCCCGTGAGGTCGACGATGGCACCGTCGGCGTGCTCCGCCAGCCAGCGGGCCTGGGCCACCCCCGGCCGGCTGCGGACCTCCCCCCAGGCCGCCGCCTCGGACATCGGGCGGGCCATCGACACCAGGGTCAGCACGGCGACGAGCACCACCAGCCGTCGCCAGCGCAGGCCCAGCAGTACTGCCATCAGCGGCACGGCGAGCAGGATGGCGCGCACCGGGTGGTGCATGCGTCCGAGGCCCGGCACCCAGTGCATCAGCCAGGCGAGCGGCGAGGCGACCACAGCCACCGCACTCTTCGCCCCCGGCGTGGGGCCGAGTGCCACCAGCACCGCAAGACCGATGGCCAGGGCCCAGCGCCAGCGTCTCTGCACCACGGCCACCCCCAGGCCGAGCCACACCAGCGGATTCATGCGCAGGCGAGCCGGGGTGTCGGCATCGCCCCAAAGGCCTGGCAGGGGGAGGATGGAGTAGTCCGCGGAGGGCCGCCCGGTGTGCAGCTTGTCCAGCAGGCCCACGAGCCAGAACAGGTAGGGCCCCGTCACCACAGCTGCGCCCACCACGAGTCCCCAGGACGGTGCCAGCAGCAGTGCCACGAGTCCCGCCACGAGCCCGGCGTAGAGATAGCAGACCCCCTGCAGACCAACGAGAACACCCGCCCACACGCCGTTCCCACGCACTGCCAGCGACAGCCCGAGCAGTCCTGGCCACACCGCTCCCGACAGCCCTCGGCCGCCCGCCACCTCATGGAGCATCACCGGACTGCCGGCCACCAGCACTCCCGCTGCCGCAGCCCCCCACACCCGCGCTCCCAGCGACCGGGCCAGCACCACCGTCGCCGCCACATTGGCGAGGTGGTGAGCCAGCTGGCTTGCCCCCCACCATGTCCGCAGGTCGCCGCCCAGCCAGGCGGCCAGGGGTCCGAGCACCCAGGCGTCGAAGGGGTTGGGGATGTGGTGCCGCACGTCACCAGCCCCATCGGGGTGGTTCTGCAGCGCCAGCCAGGCATCCGTGCCGCCATGCCCTTCGGCATGCCACAGCCAAAGCGCGCCGAGCAGGTCGCGGTGCACCCAGGGACGGTCGGGCCCCCACGAGGTCCACCACAGCGTGGCCGCCGGCCCCTTCACCAGGAAGACCGCCGCGGCCAGCGCGATGAGCACCGCCGCGAGGTGGCCGCGTACACGGGCCTTGCGGGCCTCGGTCGGAAGGACGACGGGGGCGGACGACATGCCTTCCTCATTCGGCCGGACCCACCCCGACCGACCCGCAGCATACTGCACCGCCCGCATCCTCCCGGGACAGCGTGGATACTGCGCCTGCCTCCACCCCGGTCTCGCTCGATGCGCCGCCTCCCCAAGCCTCTGCTCGCCGACCTCGGCATTTTCGTCGTGGCCTGGCTGGTGCGCTACGGCTGGATGGCCCGCTGGGGGCGCCTGCACCGCGATGTCGACCTGTCCGACCTGCGCTCCATGCGCCGCGTGTTCGATGGCCATGAGCGCCTTCTCATCGACGCCTTCGCCGGCAGTCCGCCCACCCCCTCTCCTCAGGCCTGGCCCGCCGCCATCGCAGCGCACCAGGGCCTTGGCTGGCTCACCCAGGACCCCCGCGCCCCACTCCTCCTCGCCACCCTTCTCGGCGCCCTCACCGCGGCCCTCGTCTGCCGAGGCGTACGCGGTCGACTCGACCTCCAGGGTGGTCTGCTCGCCGGCTTTCTCGTCGCATTCCTCCCCGAGCATGTCGCCTGGTCCACCAGCGCCATCCCCATCGTGCATGGGTCCACCGCGCTCGTGGCCGCAGCGGTGGTGCGCCCCGCCTGGGCAAAGGTCATCCTGGTGATGGCGGCCGCCGCCTTGCGTCCCGAGCTGGCTGTGCCCGCACTCCTCACCGGCCTCCCCGGCCTGGCCGCCTGGCCTGTGGCAATCGGCCAGCTGTGGCTCCTGGGAGGTCCACCCGAAAACGCCCTGCTCCCGTCCCTTCAGGTCAACCTCCCGCTGCTCGGCATGGTGGGTCCAGGCGTGCTCGGCCTCGCCTTCCTCGGAGTCCGAGATCGACGCACGGGCCTGCTCGCCGCAGTGGCCGTCCTCACCCACCTCGTAGGCAGCACGTTCGCCGACTATGGCCCCAGGCACGCCATTGTTGGAGCCCTTGCCCTCTGTGCCCTCTCGGGCTGGCTCCCCCGGCGCGCCTGGGTGGGCGGGCTGCTGGTCGCCGGACTGGTCTGGCACACCCACCAGCTGGCCGGGGCCTGGCACACCCGCCCCGCCGCTCCACAGCTTCCATCCTCCGCCTCGGCCGAGGGCTGCATCGAGATCAGCGATGAGCCGCCTGTTCCCGGACAGCCCAGGCCCTCGTGGGTGGCCTGGGTCGCCGGCGAGCTGGACGCCCCATGCGCCATCTGGGTGGAAGCGCCCGAACACCGAGAGTGGTCGAGCCGCGGCCTCCACGACCGGGCCTTGCGCATGCACACCCGCTGGGAGCTGGCCCCCGTGTCCACCCACGCTCCTGGCCACGGCCGCCCCTGGAAGCAGATCTGGCGTCTGGTGGCCGGCCCCGGCGTCTGTCGTGGTCCGCTCGCCCGGGAGTAGACTCGCAGCACCACCCCGCCCAGGTTGTCCGGTGTCCGACCCAGCCCCATCTCCACCCCCACCCGCCGCCGCGCCACCACTCGAGAAGAAGCACGCGGTCGAGCTGGGTCTGCTCACCCTCTTTGCCGGCATCCTGCGCATTCTCGCCGCCTACCTGCTCGGCGAGGGCGCGCCATTCGGTCCAGACGGCACCGGTGCGGAAGCCGCAGTCCACCTCGGCGGACACCTCTACCCGGCGCATGTCGAGCTCATCCGGGTCGCGGGCAGTGCACGCACCTTGTCTGTCGTGCTCGGAACGGCCACTGTGCCGCTGCTCTGGCTGCTTGGACACCGATGCCGCCTCAGTGGTGCCGGCGCCTGGTTCGCCGCCACCCTGCCGCTCGCGGTCTACCCCTCCGCCCTGTCCGCCGGAGACGCCCCCGCCCTCTTCGTGGTCGTGCTGGGGGCCCTCGTCGCCACCTTCGGCAGTGCCGGAGCGGTCGCTGGCGGCGTCATCGCCATGGGCGCCGTCGCGGTGAAGCCCATCGTCGCCCCGGCACTGTTGCTGCTGCTGCTGCGTCCCCTCTCCCTGCTCGGTGCGGTGCTCACCGTGCCCGTCACCGCCGCCTACCTGCGTCCTCTGTGGGGCCCTCGACCCGGGGGAGGCCTGCTCGCGAGCTGGTGGCCGGAGCTCGGGGGCAGCAACCCCGAAACCCCCCAGGACGTCGCCTTCATCTTCACCCACGGCCTCCAGCACGCCGCCGCCCAGGACATCTGGGTGGGCACCTGGCTCGTGGGGGCCGCCCTGCTCGTGGCCATGTTCCCCCAACGCAAGGGCGCCCCCGACGTGGGCACCGGGCACCGTCTGGCCGTCATTCCCCTGTTCTTCGCCCTGGTGTGCATCGGCGGTGCCTTCGGCTCTCGCGTGTCCCCCCGCTACTTCGCGCCCGTCGTGGTGCCCGCACTGCTCTGGATTGGAATCGCCGTCCCCAAGGTGACCGCGGCCGTCTTCCTCATCCCCACCCTCGCGGTGCTCACCCAGGTCGCCGACTACCGCCACCACATGGACCGAGACGCCGACATACCCCGCCTGGAGCCTCTGGAGATGCCCGCGGTGGATGCGCGCCTGTTGTTCGACGAGTCGAGCACCCGCGATGCCACGCGGATGCGGAACAAGGCCGCCGAGCTGGCCCGTGAGCTGCCCCAGGGCGCGACCTATGAGGTCAGCCGCCGGTCTCACGGCCGTGAAGGCGAACTGGTGTGGCCACTCAAGGTCGCGCGGCCCGACGTACGCATCGTGGTGAAGGATTGAAGAGGCGCGGGTGGACGGCTCTGGGGACCGTGCTCGCCGCCGCCTTCGTGCTGCGCGCGCTGCGGGTCGTCACCCGCTGGCATGAGGACGCCTGGCTCTACGCCGCCTACCCCTCCGACACCGTCGACGCGCTGGCCCGAGGACAGCTGCCCACCGCCTTCACCGGCCTGCACCCGCCCGCCTGGCCCCTGCTCCACGCCCTCAGCGAGCTGCTGCTGCCCGTCCCCCTGCTCTGGTTGTCCTCCAGCGCGTTGTTGTCGCTGGGTGCCGTGGTCCTGCTCGCCCGCCGCTCGGTGTTGTCGGCCGCCGTGCTCGCCACCGCCCCAGTGGCCGTTCACTACGCCGCTGAAGTCAACCAGTATGCCCTGCTCACCTTCGCTCTCGCAGGATTGTGGTCCCGCCCGCCTCCGCGCGACACTGCACACATCGACCTTCGCCTGGTCGCCTGGGGTGCCCTCGCCGGCTGGACCCACATCCTGGGCGCCATCGCCGCATTGCTCGCGCTGGTCACCCTCCCCCACCGCAGCCGCCTCCGCACCACAGCCCTGCTCGCGCTCGCGCTGAGTCCCCTCGCCGTGGGTGTCTTCACCGCCGCCGCCCAGTCCTCCACCTTCTCTCAGCCCCCACTTCGTCCGACCCTCATCGCCCAGGACTGGCTGGCCCGCTTCGGCGTGGGGGGCCTGCTGCTCACCGCCCTCCTGCTGCGTCCCGCACGCGACGAGCACACCACCGCTGTCGTCGGAAGCAGCCTGTTCATCGTCATCTTCATCGCACTTGGGGTCGCCGCTCCCCACCAGTTCCCCTACTGGCTGGTCCCGCTGCCCGCCCTCGCTCTCCTGGCCTCCAGCGCCCGCTGGCCCCATGTGCTCGTCGGGCTGTGCGTCCTCCAGGCCGCCTGGCAGCTCGCCTTCGACAGCATGCGTGTGCAGGCCATTCTCGCCGACCTCTCCCGGGCCGACCGGGCCGTCGATGTCGCCTTGTCCGAGCTGTCCGAGCCGTGGACCTGCTCCGGTGCCCCCACCCCCTCCTGCTCCGGGGACGCGCTCGTGCTGCTCCGTCCTCCCGGCCGCAATGACGACGACAAGACCCGCACCAGCTCAGTGCTCTGGCGCATCGAGCCTTGGCGGTTCGCCCCCCGGGTGTGGCCCACGCCCGGATTCGACTGGGCCGACCACCGCCTCGGCCAGCCCAGGCTCGTCCACCGGTCCACCGGTCTCCATGTCGTGTACGTCCACGATCACCTCCGGCCGTCCCTCGCCCGGCTCACCGAGGCCCACCACAGGGTGTGGCTCGTGGTCTCCGAGCCCGGGCAGCACGCCGAGTACACGCGACAGCTCGACGACCTGCTGCAAGGAACCGCCTCGCCCATCGGGGCCGACCGCCTCTACCGGCTGCAGCCTTGACGCCGCCGGGACAGCTCGAAGCCCCCGTCGGAGCGCACGCCATTCCGAAAAACCAATAGGAGGGCCGCGCACAATCGAGACCCTGAGACCCGATGCCGGCTCCCCCCCAGCCTCCTGTCGTGTGGATTACCGGC
>ENA-OWNT01000320-OWNT01000320.1-seawater-metagenome-genome-assembly--contig:-NODE-320-length-124826-cov-10.012834_pt1 | contig 124826 bp, 109 predicted proteins | sample MGYA00238136_ERZ651165 | MGnify/ENA primary metagenome ERZ651165 (study PRJEB26861, sample SAMN08777766) | seawater metagenome | isolation source: coastal seawater | place: USA: Florida | collected...
TTCCTGGCCACGATGGCCTCCTCTGATGGGGAGGACGCTACAGGCTCAGGCAGTTACACAGATTCAGGGACAGACTCGAAGGTCCAGGAAGGACCCGACCCTGCGCCGCAGACCCCACCACTTTCTGGTCGCTGACCCAGGAAGCAGATGACCCTGCGACGCAGCCCCCGCGACTTCCTGGACGGAGCCCCAGGAACCACCCCACCCTGCGACGCAGCCTCCGCCACTTCCTGGACGCTGCGCCAGGAACCACCCCACCCTGCGACGCAGACCCCGCTACTTCCTGGACGCAGCCCCAGGAACCACCCCACCCTGCGACGCAGACCCCGCGACTTTCTGGTCGCAGCCCCAGGAAGGACCCCACCCTGCGACGCAGACCCCGCGACTTCCTGGACGCAACCCCAGGAACCACCCCACCCTGCGACGCAGACCCCGCGACTTCCTGGACGCAGCCCCAGGAACCACCCCACCCTGCCCCGCAGACCCGTTCCGCTTCCTGCGCACAACCGACCGCGCGGCCGACCGGTCCGTGCTCTAGAGTGCGCGCGTGGAAACGGTCGCCCTCAGCGTCGGACTCTTCGGACTCGCCATGGTCGGCATGGCCGCGGGCGTGATCTTCAGCGACCGCAAGCTCCAGGGTTCCTGCGGCGGGACCGGCGGCAAGGACTGCGTCTGCGCCATCGAGGAGCAGCGCGCCTGCAAGTTGAAGGCCCTGCGCGACGCGGCGGCCGCCAAGTCCGCCAGCTGACCCGCTGAGGGGCCCTCCGTGCTCCCCCTGGACCCCCAGCCCATCGACTCCTCCTGGCGCAGCGCGCTGGCGCCCGCCGCGCTAAGCGCGCTCATCGAAGAGCACACGCACCTGCGCGACGGACCGTTCTCCCTGACCTGGAAGCTCAGCGGCGCCGGGATCGTGGGGCGGGTGATGGACCTGCCGGCGACCGAGAAGGTGTTCGTGGGACGGAAGACCCCCTTCGGGTACGAGCTCGCCGTCCGCCCCGACGCGACCCACCGGCACGCCTTCGAACCCATCGCGGAGGTGCACATCAACGCTGGCGCGGGGCAGCTGCCGGACGACGACCCGCCCGCGCCCCCCCACCCGCACGCCGGGGACGTCGAGGACACCGAGCCTCCGAACGACGGCCGCGACGGCCCCACCGAGGTCCGCCTCCACCTCCGCCTCCACCGGGAGCAGCGCTCCTTCGCCCTCCCCTTCGCGCTTATGGGCGTCGCCTGCCTCGCTGGCGCCGTCTTTGCGGTCGGGCAACCGCTCCAGGCCGGGATGAGCGCGCTGGTAGGCGCGGCCTTCGTCGCCCTCCCACCGATGCGCAGCCGCTCCCTCTTCCGCCACGGCTGCGGGCGGGTCGAGGCAGCGATAAGGGAGACGCTGGGGTTGGACCGCGCGTAGACGCCACCTGCGACGAAGGTCCCACCCTCGCAGACGCAGACCGTCTGCCAGGCCCGACCCTGCGACAAAGGTCCCGCCCTCGCAGACGCCGTCTGCCAGACCCGACCCTGCGACAAAGGTCCCCCCCCTCGCAGACGCCTCCCGTCTGCCAGGCCCGACCCTGCGACAAAGTTCCCGCCCTCGCAGACGCAGACCGTCTGCCAGGCCCGACCCCGCGACAAAGGTCCCGCCCTCGCAGACGCTTTCCGCCTGCCAGACCCGACCCTGCGACAAAGGTCCCGCCTTCGCAGACGCCCCTACGGCCGCCGCGACGGCTCGTCGATCCCCCGCGGCACCGCCCCCGACTCCGTCATCTCCCGCCACCGCCGCAGCGTCTCCGACTCCGGCGCCAGCGCCTCCGCGACGTGGCGCGCGCTCATCAGGGCGCTCTCGTGGTTGTCCACGTCCGTGACGTACATCCCGGCGAGGTACACCCCGCCCTCCCCCTGGGCCGCCGCGATGTCCGCCTGCAGCCGGCCGCTCTCGGGCGTCACCACGAGGTGCCGGTACGACGTCCGCAGCCAACACGACGACGGGTCCTCGTCCTCGGCCCCGATCCAGCTGCGGAACACCTCCACCCCCGCCTCCCGGCCGAGCCACTCCGTCATGTAGACCCCCGCGCTCGTGTGCAGGTGGTTCACCGGCGCCCAGTCCCCCCGGTGCTCGGGCATGAGCCGCACGTCCCCGTGCACCGCGATCGTCGACAGGAACTCCCGGAACGGCGTCACTCGCGCCCGCCAGGCCGCCAGGGCCTCGCTCCCCGCCAGCAGGTCCGCCACCGCCCAGGACTCCACCGCGAGCACCACCGCGTCGAAACGCTCCTCCCCCGCTGCCGTCCGCACCAACACCCCCGCCTCGTCCCGATCCACCGACTCCACCGGCGTCCCCAGCCGCAAGGCGCACCCCAGCCGCCCCACCAGCGCCGCCACGTACGCGCTCAGCCCCCCGTCGACGACCAGGAAGTCCGTCGTCTTCTCGACCATCCGCATGACCTTGAGGATCGAGTACGCCGCGAACTCCGGCATGAGCGCCGCCGGTGCCCCCCAGGACGCCCCCATCATCGGGTAGAGGAACCGCTCCGAGAACGCCCGCGGGTACCCCCGCGCGTCCAGGTACTCCTCGAGCGACATCGTCCAGTCGCCCTCGGCCACCAGCGACTCCTCGGCCACCATGAACCGCCGCAGCCGCAGCACGTCCATCACGTCCTCCGGCCGGCGCAGCAGGTTCACCACGTGCCGCAAGGACATGGGCGGCAGCACGATCGTGTGCCCCATCCGCTCCGGCCGCCGCACCGAGAACTGGTTGGCGTACCGCCCCACCCGCAGGTCGAGCAGCGCGAGCAACGCCAGCAGCGCCGGATACCGCCCCGGGAAGAAGTACCGGAACCCCACCTCCACCGGCACCGTCGCCCCCTGGTGCTCCACGTGCAGCGTCCGCGCGTGCCCACCCCAGCGCTCCGTCGCTTCGAACAGGGTGACGTCGTGGGCTTCCTGGAGCAGCAACGCGCTCACGAGCCCGGCGGCGCCCCCGCCGACAACCGCGATCTTCATGACCCCTCCTCCCCCGGGATCCCCCGGCCTCCAGTCCCCCGCTCCATCGCCGCGATCTGCGCGCGGCTCACCGCTCCGAGCATCGGCAGCGCCCGCGCCCGTCCCAGGAGCGCGACCCCCGCCTGGAGCACCGCGAGGGCCCCCAGCGCCCCTCCGATCCCCGCCACCAGGTACCCCGGCGGCCCGAAGAGCCCGCCCACGAACATCCCCGCCGCCAGCACCGGCGTCATGAAGAAGAACCGTCCGCTCAGGTCCACCGTGTCCGGCTTCGGGTGGCGCGAGTCCTCGATCACCCAGAACCGCGCCTTCTGCTCCGACGTGAGCTCCGCCGGGGGGAACCGCAGCTGCACCACCGCCACGTGGACCCGCTCTTCGAGCAACGCGGCGCTCCGCACCACGAAGCCCGACACCACCCCGAGGACCACCGCCCCGCCCCCGACGGCCAGGGGCCACCAGCTCCCGATCCGGCCCCCCTCCTCCGCCCAGGCGACCCACACCCCCAACCCGAGCCACGCCCCCGCCGCCGCGAGGGCCGACACTCCCCGGCCCCACAACCCCGCTGTGGACGGCGGCGTCGACGGCAGCTTCGCCGCGGCGAACAGATCCATGGGCTCACAGTACGGCGGTAGACTCGCCCGATGCGGCGCGCCCTCTCCTTGTTCCCCCTGCTCCTCGCCCTCGCCCTTCCGGGGTGCCCCACCTTCGGAGACGACGACGACGTCACGGGCGACGACGACGACCTCTTCCCCGGCGACGACGACGACTCGGTGGCCGACGACGACGACGCGGCGGACGACGACGACGCAGCCGACGACGACGACGACTCCATCCCCAGCGTCCCCATCTACGGGGACGAGGAGACCTACTTCGCTCTGAGCCCCGGCAACTCCTGGCGGTTCACCGAGACCACCGCGGCCGTCCCCGACCCCGTCATCGACGACGTCGTGGTGACCGTGGTCCAGCGCCTCTCCGCCGTCCTCCTCCCCGGGGACTGGGAGGACGACATGGCCGCGCTCGAGATCACCATCGACCGGGTCTTCGGCGACGACGAGACCCACTGGTACGGCCTCAACGGCACCGGCACCGTCGTCTGGCTCGGCTCCGAGCTCCAGTCCGGCTTCGACACCGAGACCATCGAGGGCGACGGCGCTGTCGTGCTCTCGGGCGCGGCCAACCTCGACGACCTCGCCGGAGACTCGTTCGACGCCGCCTGGTTCCTCGCGGACGACGGCGAGACCTCGGTCGACGCCGAGGCCGTGGGCGAAGCCCCGTGTCTGTACAACGGCGGCCCGAAGGAGGGCGTCGACTGCCTCGAGACCATCATCGAGCGCGGGGGCGCCGACGCCGGCTTCCAGTACTGGAAGCCCGAGTGGGGCCTCCTCGGCATGGAGATCGAGCTCTCGGGCTCGCCGCGCAGCTGGGACATCGAGGCGTGCTCCGTCTGCCCCAGCAGCTCCGGCCTCCCCACCCAGTGACCCCGCCGTGACCGGGCGCCCCCCGCCCCGCTGGTAGACTTCGCGTCTTGGGAAAGGTGGGCATGCCCGCAACCGTCCTCGTCGCCGAGCCGAACCCGCAGCTCCGCTTCTCCGTGTGCGCGTCACTCGAAGCGGAGGGGCTCGACGTGCTCGCGGTCGGCTCCCTCCTCGAGCTCCCACGCGCCTGGGGCCCCGACGGCCCCCACGTCCTCATCCTCGCCGGCGAGATGGCCGAGAACCGCGCGCGGACGCAGATCGACACGTTCCGCGAGCAAGGTTGGGCTGGCTCCCTCCTCCTGGTGGGACGTCCGCGGCAGGCCACCGCGTCGCAGCTCGGCGCCGACCACCAGCTCAGCCGGCCGCTCGTCATCCAGGATCTCCTCGGCTGGCTCGACTCCAGCAAGGGCGCGGCCCCCGCCAGCGCGCCGCGGGTCCTCCAGCTCGAGTCCTGCATCGTCGATCTGGGGCACCAGACAGTCACCTCCGAGGAAGGCGTCAAGCGCCTCACCACGAAGGAGACCGACTTCCTCGCGTACCTCGCCGCCCACCCCGGCCGCACCATCAGCCGCGACGAGCTGCTCCAGAAGGTGTGGGGGTACAAGAGCGGGGCGAGCAGCCGCGTGGTCGACAAGATGCTCACCCGCCTGCGGGCGAAGATCGGGGACGACGCCTCGTCGCCGACCCACATCTTCACGGTGTACGGCGGCGGCTACCGGTTCGAGGAGCTCGCGTCGTCGCACCCAGACCTCGCCGTGTCCCTCCCGTCCACCTCTCCCGTGCGACGCCTGGGCCGCCCCGCCACCAACCTCACCACCGCCTCGACCTCCTTCGTGGGCCGCGAAGACGACCTCGCCGATCTGACCGAGGATCTGGCCAGCGGCGCCCGCCTCGTGACCATCCTCGGCCCGGGAGGCGCGGGCAAGACCCGCCTCGCCCGGCACTACGCCGCCGCCGTCGCCGGCGCGAACCCGCCGGAAGGCGGCGTGTGGTTCGTGGACCTGACCGAGGCGAGCGACCTGTCGGGCCTCCTCGCCTCCGTCACCACCGCGCTCGACCTCGCCCCGGAGCCGACCGCCGAGGCCGACGCCGCCATCGATGCCCTGGGCGAGGCCCTCGCCAGCATGCGGAGCGCCCTCGTCGTCCTCGACAACCTCGAGCAGATCATCGACGACGCCGGCCCCGCCATCGACCGCTGGCTCACCCTCGCCCCCGCCCTCACCGTCATCGCGACGGCGCGGGAGCCGCTGCGGGTGGGCTGGGAGCGGTCCTTCGAGCTCGAGCCGCCTCCCACCGACGACGCCGTCGCCCTGTTCGAGGCCCGCGCCCGCGCCGCGCGCCGCGACGTCCCCCTGGACCAGCGGGACCTCATCGTCGCCATCGTCGAGGCCGTCGACCGCCTCCCCCTCGCCATCGAGCTCGCCGCCGCACGCACCACGTCGCTGTCCCTGGCCCAGATCGCGGAGCGGCTCCAGGGCCGGATGACGGACGTCCTCCGCTCATCGCGCCGGGACGTGGCTCCGCGTCAGGCCACCCTGTGGAACGCCGTCGACTGGTCCTGGGACCTGCTGACGCGGTGGGAGCAGGAGGCCCTGTGCCACTGCGCCGTGTTCCGGGGGGGGTTCTTCCTCCACGCGGCCGAGTCCGTCGTCGACCTCTCGCTGCACCCGTCGGCGCCCCCGGTGTTCGACGCCATCGACGAGCTGGTCCGCAAGTCGCTGCTCCGGCGTCTGCCCGCCACCGACGCCGTCCCCGAGGAGCGGTTCGCGCTCTACGCCCCCATCCGCGACTACGCGGAGCAGCGCCTCGACGAGCGCCCCGACATCGCCGCGCAGGTCCGCACCCGCCACAACGCCTGCACGCTGGCCACCGGCCAGAACCTCTGCGCTCGCCTGCGCCGGGGAGACCCGGGCGAGGCGCTCCAGCGGCTCCTGCTCGAGAAGGACAACCTCCTGGCGGTCCTCGAGCGCTCGGAAGGCGCCGATGCGCGCTCGACCGTCGCCGCCGCGCTCGCGCTGGACCCGCTCTTCGCCGCCCGCGGTCCGGCCACCGCCCACCGCGACGTCCTCGACCGCGCCCTGCGCGCCGCGTCCACCCTCGGCCCGGACGACCAGGCCCGCATCCTCCAGGCGCGGGGGCGGGCTCGCCAGGCCGTCGAGCCCTACGGCGCCGCCGAGGAGGACCTGGAAGCCGCGCGCCGCGCCGCGGAGCTGTCCGGCGATCACGCCCTGATCTCCGATGTCTGCTGCTCCCTGGGCACGCTCCAGTGCCGCCAGGGCCGGTGGAAGGAGGCCGTGGACCGCTACCGCCAGGCCCTCGTCGCCGCCCGCGCCTCCAGCGACCGCTTCGAGGAGGCCCGCGTCCTCGCCCGCCTCGGCACCGCGCTGCAGCAGAGCGGCCAGGTGCGCCAGGCGGCGGCGCGCTACCGGGAGGCCATGCGCCTGCGCGCCCAGCTCGCAGGCGAAGGCGCTGGCTTCGCGGACGGCTCCCTCGTCCTCCTCGATCTGGGCGCCGGCTCCATGAGCGGCTCGATGCTCAGCAGCGTCAGCCAGGTGAGCCTCCTCGGCCCCCTCGAAGAGGGCGAGGCCCTCGGCGGGTTCGCGTCGCTGTCCCACCTGTGGGGGGCGGCCATGCCCGAAGGGACCGCCGAGGAGGTGCACGACGCCCTCGGCCTCGCCCTCAGGGAAGCCCGAGCGAGCGGCGATCTGCTCGCCGAGGCCATGCTCCAGGCGTCCCAGGGCATCGCCCGGCTCGACTCCCACGAGTGGACCGGGGCGCGCGTCCACTTCGAGTCCGCGCTCGACGTGCTGCGCCGCATCGGTCACGGCCCCGCCGAGGGCGCGGTCCTGGGGCAGCTCGGTCGGGTGGAGTACCTGCTGGAGCGCCCCGAAGACGCCGCCCGCCTGCTCGAGCGCAGCGAGCGCATGCTCCGCCGGTCCGGAGAGCGGCGTGCCCGCGTCTACATCCTCGCCCACCTCGGCGCAGTGCAGGCCGACCTCGGGCGCCCGGCCCGCGCTCAGCGAACCCTGGAGAAGGCGCGCAACCTCGCCCGGCGCGTGGGCGACCCCCTCGCCGATCGGCTCATCGAGGTCGCTTCGGCCCACGAGACGCTCGCCCGCGGCCGCGCCGAGGGCACCGAGGAGGCCGATCTCCTCGCCGCCACCACCGCACGCCAGGTCCTCGCCGGCGTCACCGCCGCCACCGGGAGCATCGACCTGCGGGTCGCCACCCAGCTCCTCCGCAGCGCGCTCCGCCCCCAGGCCGCCCGAGGCGCCTGAGTGCCCGACCTCGAGCTCCCGCCGCTCCCCCACGGAGCGCCGATCCGCCTCGGCCCCTTCCAGCTCGAGCGCCCCATCGGCCAGGGGGGGATGGCCCAGGTGTGGCGCGGCGTCCACGAGAAGACGGGCACCCCCGTCGCGGTGAAGGTCGTCGTGGGCGAGTCCACGCGGCACCACCGGTGGCTCTCCCGCTTCCGCAACGAGATTCGCGCCGTGGCCGGGCTGCGCCACCCGGGCATCGTCCACGTCTACGACTTCGGAGAGATCCCGCGCGAGGGCGAGGACCTCTCGGGGGGACTCCTCCACGCGGGCAGCCCCTACCTCGTGATGGAGCTCGTCGAGGGCGGCTCCCTGCGCGAGCAGACCGGCCGGCTCCCCTGGCACGTGCTGCGCAGCACGCTGCTGCGCCTCCTCGACGCCCTCGCCCACGCCCACGCCCACGGCCTGATCCACCGGGACATCACGCCGGGGAACGTCCTCGGCGATGGGCGGATCATGAAGCTCGCGGACTTCGGGCTCTCCCATCAGGTGGAGGGCAGCCTGCGCCGCAAGGCGGAGCTCGGCGTCTCCGGCACTCCGGCGTTCATGGCGCCCGAGCAGTGGGAGGGGCGCTGGCGGGACTACGGGCCGTGGACCGATCTGTATGGGATGGGTTGCCTCGCCTGGTCGCTGGTCGCGGGCCGGCCTCCGTTCCGCGCCCCGGGGGACCTCGCCGGGCTGCGGGACCTGCACCTCTGGCAGCCGCTGCCTCCCCTGCGCGCCCGCGTCGACCTGCCCGCGGGATTCGAGGACTGGCTCGGGGTGCTGCTCGCCAAGGACCCCGCCCAGCGCTTCCGCCGCGCCGCCGACGCCGCGTCCGCCCTCCTCGCCCTCCCTCCGCTCGCCGACGACGACCCGTTCACCACCGGGGGCTTCGACTTCCTGGACAGCGCGACCGTCGAGAGCGAGCCCCTGGTCGGCGGAGAGACGGTCACGGAGACGGAGTTCGGCTTCGACGCCGCGGGGGACACCCGCTGGGCCGTCGTGCTCCCCGAGGCCACCGGCGAGATCCCGCTCCTCGACCCCGAGCCCGACCCCGCCTGGTCTGGCGCCCGCCCGGCCCCGATGCCCCAGACCTGGCACCGCATCGCAGACGAGGTCCCCGTGCGGTTCCTCGCCGGCGCGGGCCTGCGCCTCTACGGCTTCCGGTCCATCCCCGTCGTCGGCCGGGAGCCCGAGCGAACCGCCCTCTGGGACACCCTGCGGGTGGTCCGGCGCAAGCGGGAGCCCCGGTCCGTCTTCCTCACCGGCCCGTCCGGCTGCGGCAAGAGCCGCCTCGCCCAGTGGCTCTGCGAGCGGTCCCATGAGGTCGGGGCGGCGACGATCCTCAAGGTCACCCACGCGTCCATCGCCGGTCCGAACCACGGCCTCGGCCCCGCCGTCCGCCGGTTCCTCGATCTGGACGGGCTCGACCGCGACGCCGCCTTCGCGCGCATCCGCGAGGTCATGCGCCGCGAGGGCGTCACGGACCCCTACGACTGGGCCGCCATGGCCGAGATCGTGCGGCCGCGCCACGCCGAGCGCCCCACCCAGGCGATGGCGATCCACTTCGGCGATCCCGGCGAGCGGTTCCTCGTCGTCTCCCGGTTCCTCGAGCGCCTCGCCCGCGAGCGCCCCGTCGTCGTCTGGCTCGACGACGTGCACTGGGGCTCCGAGAGCCTGCGCTTCGTCCAGCACCTCCAGGCCACCCGCCGCGAGGTCCCCGTGATGGTGGTCGCCACGGTGCGGGACGACGCCCTGGCCCACCGGCCCCTCGAGGACGAGCTCCTGCGCCACGTGACCGCCGACGTGCGCGCCAAGCAGCTCACGCTGGGTCCCCTGCCCCGAGAAGACTGGCGTCGCCTCATCCAACAGATCCTCCAGCTGGAGGAGGATCTGGCGGCCCAGGTGGAGGAGCGCACCGCTGGCAACCCGCTCTTCGCGGTGCAGCTCGTCGCCGACTGGGTCCAGCGCGGCGTCCTCGAGCCGGGGCCGTCCGGGTTCCGCCTCGTCGGAGACCTCGCCGCGCCTCTGCCCGAGGACCTGCGGCAGGTGTGGCGCGAGCGCATGGAGCGCGTCTTCGAGGGCCTCGCCGACTCGGACCGACTCGCCGTCCAGCTCGCCGCGGTGCTCGGGCAGGAGTTCGACGACCACGAGTGGCAGGAGGCGTGCCGCCGGGCGGGCGTCGTCCCGTCGGGCGAGCTGCTGGAGCGGCTCCAGTCCGAGAGGCTCCTCAACGCCTACGAATACGGCGGGGTCGTCGGCTGGGGGTTTGCCCACGGGATGCTCCGGGAGACCGCCGAGCTGCTCGCCGCCGAGGCGGGTCGGCTCCAGCTCCTCCACAAGCTGTGCGCCGAGACGCTGGCCGACCAGGCCGCCGTCGGCGCCGAGGAGCGGGTCGGTCGGCACCTGCTCGCCGCGGAGGAGTACGAGGCGGCGCTGGCTCCGCTGCTCGACGGCGCCAGCTCCCGTCGACAGTACGGCGAGTTCCGGGTCGCAGAGCTGCTCCTGGGCGACCGGGAGGAGGCGCTGACTGCGCTCGGCGTCCCCGCGACGGACCCGCGGTGGGTGGAGGGCTGGGTGCTCCTCGCCGGGGTGGAGGTCGAGCGGCACCGCCTGGACCGGGCCGAGACCCTGTCGGCGCAGGCGGTGGATGTCGCCCGCGCCGGGCAGCTCACGCAGCTCGAGGGCTGGGCGCGCCAGGTGCTGGGCCGCGTCGCGTGCCTCCGAGGACGCCTGGACACCGCCTTCATCGAGCTCGGCGAGGCCGCCCGTCTCGCCGACGACGCCCAGGACGTGCAGCTCGGGGCCGCGTGCCTCGCGGGCCAGGGCATGGTGAGCCTCCTGCAGGACAAGCTCGACGAGGCCGCCGGCTGCTGCCGCGACGCCCGCCGCATCTACGCCGACTCGGGTCAGTGGCTCGGCGCCGCGTCCATGTCGCTCCAGCTCTCCACCATCGCCCTGCGGGCCGGCCGCCCGTCGGAGGCCTCACGCCACGTGGCCGACGCCCTGTCGGGCTTCGAGTCCGTGGGCGCCATGAACTCCGTCGCCCTCTGCATCAGCCAGCGGGCCGCCATCGCGCGGGCGCAGGGCGATCTGGAGTCCGCGGAGACAGACCTGCGCGAGGCCTACGGGCTGTACGAGCACATGGGGACCGACGCGTTCCTCGTCCCGCTCATCCAGCTCGCCGTGGTGCTCCTGGAGCGCAGCGAGTACGTCGAGGCCCGGGAGCTGCTCACGGCCGCCGTCGGAGGCCTCGAGCGGGTCGGGGGCTGGGCGTCTCTGGGGGCGCTGCACATCCTGACCCTGCCGACGCTGGCGGTGGCGGGGGAGTGGGAGGAGTTCGACCGCCTCCTCGACGACGCGGACCTGCTCATCACCAACTCGGGGCTCGTCCACGACGACCTGCCCGCGATGGCCCGCCACGCCGGAGACCTCGCCCGGGCCGCGGGCCAGCCCGAGCGCGCAATCCGCGCCTACCACCTCGCCCTGTCCCAGCAGCACGCCCTGGGCGACCGCCAGCAGATCGCCATCACCCGCGCCGCCCTGCACGGGGCGATGATCAGCGCGGAGGCGGCGGCAGGAGCACGGTGAGGGTGCCGTCCTCGGACGGAACCGCGTGGAGGCGCGCCACCGGCACGTAGCCGTCGAGGCGCGCTTGGACCTGCAGCAGCGTCCCCGAGGGCCGGCGCACCGAGACCGGGCTGCGCCCCACCTCCGCACCGTCGATGTAGACCACCGCGCCCGGCGGCTCCGTGCGGATCCGCAGCTCCACGGCGTCGGCGCGGGCCTCCCCGGGGGCAGGCGGCTCCACGGCGGGCAGGCCGTCGGACCGGGGCGCGCCGCGCACCACCGCCGGGTCCGCACTGGCGGGAGACCCCGTGGTCTCCGGCAAGGTCACCGTGGGGGTCCGAGGCACGAACAGGGCAAACAGCAACGCCGTGCTCAGCGCGCCGAGGCTCGCCCCCACCGCGATGCCCCACCACTTCGGGGTGGGAGGCGGCGCGGGAGGTGGGGCGCGCTTCGGGGGTGGCGGGGGCGGCGGCTCCTCGGGCGGCTCCTCGTCGTCCCGCAGGGTGTCGACCTCGTCGTCGTCGTCGTCGTCCAGGGGTGTGTCCACGACATCGTGGGCGCCGCGGAGCTTCGCCTGGGCCTCCCACGGCGGCTCGGCGGGCGGCGGCGACCAGGAGCCGAGGCCCTGGGCCTCGTGCTGGGGCGGAGCGGGCAGCCAGGAGAGGACCATCGGCAGGAAGGGCGGGTGGAAGCTCTCCCCCCGCAGCGCCCAGGGGAGCGCGGCGTCGTTGTACGCGGGGAACACGGAGACGAGCTCCCGGACGAGGGCGCGGGGCCCCTGGTCGGTGAGTCCCAGGGCGTCGAGCTCGCGGGCCACCTGCCCGGCGGAGCGGGGGCGCTCCTCGGGGTCGCGAGCGAGGCATCGCTCCACGAGGTCCGCGAGACCGGCGGGCACATCGGGGCGGTGCCGGGCGACGGGGGTGGGCTCCCCGAGCCCCACGATGCGCGCCGTGGCCTGGACGCTGTCCTGGAGGTGGGGGTGACGCCCCGTGAGGCACTCGTAGAGGATGGTCCCGACGAGGAACACGTCGCTCCGCTCGGTGATCGGCAGGTCCCGCACGGACTCGGGGGTCAGCGACGCCATCTGGAGGTGCGTCGTGCGCGGAGCGGGCTGGGTCCTGCCCATCACCCAGGCGCGCCCGAGGTCCGTGATCTTCACGTCGCCCGCGGCGGTGAGGAGGATGTTCGCCGGGCAGAGGTCCCCATGGAGGACGGGCAGCCCGGTCGAGGGGCCCCCCAGGTCGTCCCCCGCCGCGCGGTGCAGGTACCGCAGGCCGTCGAGGAGACCGTGCGTGACCGAGAGGACGGAGGGGAGGTCGAGTCGCCGACCGCGGCGACCGAGCTCGAGGAGGAGTCGCGACAGATCGGGCCCGTCGACGTACTCCATGGTCATCCAGGGGGCCCTCCCCTCGATGCGGCGATCGAGGATGCGGGGCAGGCGTGGATGCTGGAGGCGCCCGTGGAGCTCGATCTCCCGACGCAGCGCCAGCGTGGCCTCCTCGTCGCCCAGGACCGAGGGCAGGAGCCGCTTCAGCGCGACCCAGCGCGCGCCTCCGGCGACCGCGTCGAGGGGCTCGGCGAGCACGACCTCGGTGCGCTCGCCCCGGGCGATGCGGCGCAGGACTCGATGGGTCGGCAGGCGGCGGTCGAGGGTGCGGCTCGCCGCGAGGGCCCCAGGTCCGAGCTGCGCAGGGCCCGGATCGACCCCCAGCTCATCCGGCACCGGCCGGATCATCGCCCGCGGGGTCTCGCTGAAGTCCATCAGGGCCAGGCCGTGGCGAGATAGCCGGTGAGCACCGGCCCGCCGGTCTGGCGTCGGACCGGGGCGAGGCCGCCGGCGACGGAGAAGCCGAGGGCCACCCGCTCGCTGATCCGGCGCTCGACCTCGATGGTGAAGGCCACGTAGGCGGTGCCGTTGCCGATGCCGCTCGGGCTGGCGTGGTAGGGCGTCGTGCCGTTGCCCAGGGGGTGGAACCCGGCGAGGCGGACCCGCAGGTGCGTCGCGAGCGCCTTGCCCACGTCGAAGCCGCCTTCCGCGGACCACTGGAGCACCGAGTCCCAGCCGCCGCCGCGGCCGACGCCGCCCACCGACCCGGCGAAGTACACGCGCCCGAAGCCGAGCCCTGCGTTCACGGTCAAGCCCCCTTCCAGGACGCCCGTGCCGACGCGGAGGCCCCCGATCACGTCGCCGTCCAGCGACACGACGTCCGCGACCACGTCGTTCGGCGCGCCCGGCGCCTTGATGTGGGCCGCCACGGACAGGGCGAACCGACCGGCCTGCACCGGCTGCACGGTCATCGTCAGGGTCGGCTCGCCGAAGCTCACGTGGGAGGAGACGGAGTCGTCCAGGGGGTCCTGGAGGAAGAACAGTCGGACGCCGTCACTGTGGGCGGCGATGGACAGGCGCGGGACGAGCCCCACCTCCGCGTAGAACCCGCCGAGGAACACCTCGTTGTAGATGCCGTACATGACGGGCGGCGCGTCGGGCTCCCCGAACCAGCCGATCCCGGGCAGCCAGCGCGCCTGCACCTTCGCGTAGCCACCCCCCGGCTCGGGGGTCCAGGGTCCGGCGGTCGCCGTCACGGGCCAGACCGCTCCCGCCAGCGCGAGGCCCGCCAGCAAGGCGGGGACTGCGACCGTGCCGAACCCTCTCATCCCGCGCGGCTCCCTTCGCCGAAGCGATCGCCGGTGGCCAGGACCCGCAGCGCATCCGCCGCGGGCTTGCCCACCCCGTCGTAGTAGAGCATGCCGTAGCTGCGCTCCTGCGACGGGGACCAGTAGCCGAGGATGGGGTCGTCGTGGGCCTGATCGCGCAGCGCCCACCAGTGGAACCCTACGGCGCCGGCGTCCCTCGCGGCGCGGGCGCCGATCTCCAGGAAGCGCCGCTGCTCCCGGGGAGAGAAGCGCGCACCCCGCGTCGGGTAGGCGACCCGGGCCACCTCCACGGCGGGGACCAGATCGGCAGCCTCGCGCACCGCGTCACCGCAGCGCTGAGCGAGGGCGGGGTCGGGCAGGAAGAAGCAGGGCTGCAGGGTGAGTCCGAGGCGGTCGAGCCGCACTCCCGCCCCTGCCCACCGTCGGACGGCGCCGCGCCAGCCCGGGAGCCCGGCGTGGACGGTCGCCCGGAGCTCGGCGTCGGGGCGCGCGCTCCGCACCGCACTGCAGACGGCCGCGAGGAGCGCGGATCGGAATCCGGCGTCTGCCCAGCGCGCGCCGCGTCGCCGGCGAGTCACCAGACGCTCGAACCAGGCGGCGGCGTTCAGGTCGGTCTCCACCCGGAACACGGTGATGTCGGGCAGCCCGGCCGCGAGGCGACCCGCCGCGGCCGCCGCGCGGTCGACGAAGTCGGGGTCGTCGGCGGAGGCATGGTCGGGCAGCGCATGGGGCATCGCGGGGCCCAGGGACGCCTGGAGCGGGAGGCCGGCGTCCCGGAAGGGGGCGAGGAAGTGATCCAGGGGAGCGAGGTCCCAGCTGCCGCGCCGGGGCTCGGCCCACCGCCAGGGCACGGGGACGGTGATGCGCGTGAAGCCCGCGCGGAGGAGGAGGTCGACCTCGGACGTGCCGACGGGGCGCAGGACGTGGACGCCCCACTCGAAGGGCTCGGTCACCCGCGCTCCGGAGCCGTGTCGGGGTGCGCTCCGGGGGCGCCCGCGGCGACGAGCGCCTCGGGGACAGGCTCCCCGCGGTAGACGACGTGGCAGTCGGCCGTCTCCCAGAGACGCAGCTCCACGAGCGACGGGAGCGCGGCGGCGACGTGCCGCCAGATCCAGACCACGATGGCCTCGGCGGTGGGGTTGAGGAGGACGTCGTTGAAGCAAGCCCCGTCCATGCGGTCGACGAGCGGGGCGACTGCGTCCTGGACCGCGTGGAAGTCCACCACCATGCCGGTCCGCCCGTCGGGCGTGCCCTCGACCACCACTTCGAGGCGGTAGTCGTGGCCATGCATGCGCAGACACCGGCCCATGTAGCGCGGGAGGCGGTGGGCGGCGGACCAGGCGAAGGAGACGACGAGCTGCACGGGGCGGCAGTGTAGTCGCGCGAGGGAGCGGAGTTGGGGGTCGCGGGACGAAGGGACGGCGCAGGCGGGTTGGATCGGGGCGCGCTACCGTGATCCGTCCCTCCACGGCCCTCTCACCGGTCCGACCGAGGGAGCCTGATCGCCGCGACTGGAGGCCCCTTGGCGACCACGATCCGACTGCCGACGACGCCCGTCCCCCCGGCCACGCCGGCGGCGGAGCAGCTCCCGGAGCGGGTCGAGACCCTGTGCGCCCTCCTCATCGCCCACGACGACGCCGGCACCATCGCCCAGCGGGTGCGCCACTACGACGGCCCCGCCGACCGGGTCGTCGTTGTGGACGACGGCTCCCTCGACGACACCGCCGACGTTGCGGAGGCAGCCGGCGCCCGCGTCCTCCGCCTCCCCTCCCCTCGCGGCGAAGGCGTCGCCCTGCGCGCCGGGATGCGCTTCGCCCGGGAGCTCGGCTACATCGGCGCCCTCGTCCCCGGTGACGAAGACCTGAGCGGCGAGTCCGTCGCCCGTCTGTCGCTGGCGCACATCAACGCCCCCGAGGCGCTCCTCGTCGGCGTCGGCCCGGGCCAGGCGCTGGCCGGCAAGGAGTGGGACGCGGCCCGGGCCATCGCCGAGGGACGCGAGCCGCAGCCCTATCCGGACTGGCGGCCCCCGAAGGGCGAGGGCTGGGTCGGGGCAGTGGAGGATGCGTTCCTCAAGCTCGCCGAGACCCGCTTCGGCTACCCCTGGGGAGGGCCACGGGTGCTCCCGCTCCAGGCCGTCCTCCGGCGCGACCTGAAGGAGCCCGGCGCGGGCGTCCACATGGAGCTCCTCGGGATGGCGGTCCACTCGGGCATCCCCACGGTGGAGATCGAGCTCGAGGCCGCTCCGACGCGCCCGGTGGTCACCTGCCGCCGCTCCGCCGTGCGCCTCATCACCCGGTTCCGCTTCCTCGCGGGGCGGCGGGACCTGCGGGAGAAGCTCGGCCTCGGAGGAGGCGGGTATGCGCCGCCCACCACCTCGCCGCTCGTGTGGGCGCTCGCCGTGGGCGGTGCGCTGCTCATTGCCGGCTGTCCGAAGCCGACGACGGACACCACCGCGCTCTCCCAGGCCTGCGGCGCCGACGTGACCCTCGCGGACTGGCCCGGGGGCGGCGACGCGGACTCGGCCCGCGACGAGCTGCTCGCCCAGCGCGAGGCGGTGGCCACGGTGTGGGTCCAGCAGGACGTGCGCATCGAGGACCCCCAGCTGGGCACGCGCCGCCTCAAGGGGGTGATGGCGATCGACGGGGACGAGAAGGTCAGGGTTCGCCTCCTCGCGCCGATGGGGATCACCGTGGTCGACTACGTCCAGGCCGACGGCCGCTGGCAGCTCAGCGTCCCCCCCGCGGGCATTCGCCGCACCGGCGCCGAAGGCGAGTCCCCCCTCGAGGGCGACGAGGGGGATCAGCTCGGCATGCGCCCCGACCAGATCGTCGACCTCCTCCGCTCCGTCGAACCCGACGCCGACGTCCGCTGGCAGCCCGGACGCTGCGCGGTCCTCGAGGAGCTGGACGCCGGCCAGGTGGTGCGCCGCCTCGGCTTCGGGCGCGACGAGTCCGCCGCCTGGCACGTCGCCCACGAAGAGATCGTCGAGGACGGTGAGGTCGTGGCGACCACGTCCTACGCTGATTACCGTTCCGTGGGGAACGGAGTCTGGCCGTACCGGTCAGAAGTGGTGGACCCCCGCCGCGGATCGACGGTCCTACTGGAAGCGAAGGCCGTCCGAACCGATGGTGTGACCGACGCCTTCTTCGTGATGACCGAGCCCTGATGCCCCTCCTCCCACCGCGACCCTGGAGCCTGTCCATGAAGCTACGCCTCCTCACCGTCGTCCTCGCCGTCGGCCTCGGCGCCTCCTTCGCCTACCAGCAGGCCACGGCGGAGCCGACCATGCTCCGCTGCGAGGCCATGCCGTTCCTCCTCGGCGAGCTCCACGACAGCCACATCGAGTACCGCAAGCCCACCAAGCTGGTGGACGAGCGGACCGTGCAGGGGATGCTCGAGTACCTGGACCCGAGCCGAACGCTGCTCACCGTCCCGGAGGCCGAGGCGGTCGAGGACCGGCTGCGCCAGGCGGTCCGCCAGATCCGCAAGGGCCAGTGCGCCGAGCTCGACGCGCTGCACCAGGACCACATCGCGTGGATGGCCGCCCGCGAGGCGTGGATCGACAAGACCGTGAGCAAGAAGAGCTTCAAGGTCGACACCACCGTCGAGCTCGTCCTCGACCCGGACGAGCGGGACCGGCCCACCACCTCGGCGGAGCGCGAGGAGCTGTGGCGTCAGCTCGCCCACTTCCAGGCGGCGCAGTACCTCGCCCGCGGCATGGAGCTGTCCGAGGCGAAGGACCGCCTCATCCACAAGTACGAGCTGTGGACAAAGCGGGTGGAGGAGCTGAAGACCGACGAGGTGTACGACGCCTACGTGGACACGGTCGCGGCGGCGCTCGATCCGCACACCACCTACTTCTCCCCGATGGAGCTCGCCGACTTCGAGATCTCCATGAAGCTCCGGCTCGAGGGGATCGGCGCGGTGCTGACCACGGATGACGGCTTCACCGTCGTCCGGGAGGTGGTCGCGGGCGGGGCGGCCGACCGCAACGGCAAGCTCAAGGCCCAGGACCGCATCGTGGCAGTCGCCCAGGGGGGCGAGGAGCCGGTGGACGTGGTGGACATGGCGCTGCGGCACGTGGTGTCCCAGATCCGCGGCAAGAAGGGCACGCCGGTGACCCTGTCCGTGCTCCGGGACATGCCGGACGGCGGCGTGGAGAGCATGGAGATCACGATCGTCCGGGACTCGATCAAGCTCGAGGACGACGCCGCGTCCCTGCGGGTGGAGACGCGCGAGGTGGGCGGCAAGACCCTGCGCCTCGGCGTGCTCGACCTCCCCAGCTTCTACGGCGGGTCCGAGAAGGACGTGTCCAACTCGGACGACGACGTCCTGCGCCTCCTCAACGAGGCCCAGACGAAGGAGCTGGACGGGCTCGTTCTCGATCTCTCCCAGAACGGCGGGGGGCTGCTGGAGCACGCGATCCGCATCTCCGGGTACTTCATCGGGACCGGCCCGGTGGTCGGGGTGGCCGGGTCGAGCCGCCCGCGCAGCTACGACGACAAGGACCCGGAGGTCCAGTGGGAGAAGCCGCTGGTCGTGCTGACGAGCCGTCTGTCCGCCTCCGCGAGCGAGATCGTGGCCGGAGCGGTCAAGGATCATCGGCGCGCGGTGCTGGTGGGTGACCCGGCGACGTTCGGCAAAGGCTCCGTCCAGCAGATGCAGGGTGCGGGTCCCCTGGGAGCGCTCAAGGTCACGACGGACCTGTTCTTCCGTCCGAACGGCACGACGAACCAGAACACCGGCGTCCCCGCCGATGTGGTCGTGCGCTCCGCCTGGGACCAGCCGCACGTGGGCGAGGCGACGCTCCCGAATCCGCTGCCGCCCCGGACCATCGACCCGCTGGATGGCGGGACGCCGAACCCGGACGGTGAGGGTCACTGGAACGAGATCACGGCCGAGATGATCGAGATCCTGTCGCGCAACAGCGCCGACCGGGTGGCGTCGAACGAGGACCTGCAGGAGCTGTTCGCGCAGCTCGACGAGGCCGCGAACCGCACGGCGGTGGTCAAGGTCGCGGAGATGCTCGAGAAGGACGAGGAGACGGCGGTCGACGAGGCGGGCGAGGCCGCGGACGGCGCCCCCGAGGCCCCGGCCTCCGCCGACGTGGACGAGGACCTCCTGACGCCGCAGCTCGAAGAGGCGCTGAACGTCCTCGCCGACCTGGTGGAGCTCCAGCGCGCCGAGGGGTAGGCGCTCAGCTCCTCCCCGCTGTCATAGGGTTGATATCAGTGTGCGTGGGCGCGGCCTCTACGGTCGACCCATGCTCGATCAACTCCTCGGTGAGCGCCTCGCCGCGCTGACGGCGAACGAACGCATCTGGTTCCGGTTCCTGGAGAGCCCGCAGCCGGGGATCCCGCCGCTGCTCGTCAGTTCGTGGGCCCAGGACCCCCACCGCAGCGTGCTGAGGGCTGCGACCGTCTTCCAGCGCAGCGAGCCCGGTGGGCGGATCCTCAACGGCGCGGGCTGGGTGACCGGGGACGGCCACATCGACCTGCACCACCGCGTGCTGACCCCCGACCACCTCGGCAGAGTCGCTGCCTGGCTCAAGGGTCTCCGGTCCCCCCACGGCGGACTGCGCGGGCTCGCCGGCCTGCGGGTGGTCGTCGACGGGGTCCCCACGGGCCACCCCGACCTGCGCCGCCTCGCCTCTGCCCCCAGCCGACCCGGCTCGACGGCCGCCTCCGCAGAGACCCTGGCCCGGCTGGCCGTCGGTGAGGGCGCTCGCATCTGGGGACGGGGGAACCGCGTGGTCCTCGTGCCTGGCGCAGACGATGGAGACGGCCGACGGTTCGAGGCCCTGGTGGTCGGCGCGATGCTCTCCGGCACCTCGGGACCGTCGGGCCAGGGCGTCGTGATGCGACTGCCCAGCGAGCGGCTCGTCCTCGGCTTCCTGGAGCCCGCGAGCGAAGGCGCCGACGTCCTCGCGGCCGTGATCGCCGCTGTCGCCCCTGAACACCCGGCGTTCTGGGAGCTGACGACCGCCCCCCGCGTAGGCCTCGAAGAAGACCTGGACGGTGGCTTCCCAGCCCTCGACACCTGCGACCGGGCCACCTCGAGCAAGCGCTCCGCGGCGGTCGCAGCGGCCGGGGTCGCGGCCTGGTTCTGGTTCACCCTGTCGGACCCGGACGGACGCCCTCGCCTCGTCCTCGAGAAGTCGGAGTCGTCGCTCGTCTCGGCGGTGGGCTCCATCGGCGGCGACGGTCCGACCGCCCGCGGCCGCATCAAGTGGGCCGATGGGCGTCCCCAGCTGCGCGCCGACGTCAGCTTCCCCCGCTTCACCGCGCACCTGCGTGCGTTCGGGCGCGCCCAGGGCCCCCGCTGGGAGGGGCTCGCACCCTTCGCCCGCGCCCGTGTCCACCGCGCCGAGGCCGTCCGATGACCGACTACGCCAAGACCGCCACCGATCAGGGCGGCAAGACCGCCCGCTGGCTGAACGTCGCCAAGCGCACGAAGGGCGCTGCGAGCTTCACGTTCTACCTGGCGTGGGACAACGGCACGAAGAAGGCCACGCTGCACCTCCGGAAGGTGGGTGACGACCCGTTCGGCAAGAAGGCGATGCGCGACTCGAAGGAGTCGAAGGACCGGACGAAGGTGGGGGTGCCGGTCAAGGCGAAGGCGCTGCGGGGCTTCGTGGACGGCGACGCCGAGGGGAGCGGGGTGATCTTCACGGTCATCGAGGATCTGAAGGTCTCAGGTGACGCCAAGGGCACCGTCTCCCGGGGTCAGCGCATCATCAAGAAGCTGGGCACCGACTACGGCGACCTGGGGTTTCTCGAGAACAACGCCGAGGTCCGGCTGCTGACCCTCGAGGAGTACCGGGCGCAGCAGCTCACCGATGGCGAGGCGCTGGAGCAGATCCAGAAGCTGGCCCACAAGGACAAGCGCGCGTTCGCCGAGCTGGGGCTGAACACCAAGGACGTCATCGCCCTGCGCAACAGCAGCAAGACGCTGACGGGGCTGGCGGAGTCTCCGAAGTGGATCGACCCGCCGGACAAGGTCCGCTCGAAGAGGGCCGCCCGGATCGAGTCTCTCCTCACGAAGCTCGCCGAGGATGGACTCGACGAGACCCTCGTGGCGGTGCTCACCGAGGAGGTCACGCTCCTCGCCAGCCGAATGCCCCTGGGGAACGACAAGGACCAGGTGCTCCAGAGGCTCCACGACCTGCAGGGCGTGGACGACGTCGAGCTCGCCGACGACGGCGGCGACGAGGAGGAAGACGACGTCGTGCCGGTGGTGGGCGGAGGAGGTGCGCCGGCCGTGGAGGGTCCCCCGGCCCCACTGTTCGACCCGGAGCACCCCGACGCCCCCGTGACCCCCCTGGGGGGTGCCCTGGGCCTCGCGTTGCTCTATTGGGCCGGGACGCCCCTGGGGACTCAGGAGCAGATGCTCACGGCCACGGGGTTCACCAACGTCCACCGCCAGTGGGGCGACGCCCAGGCGGATCTGACGGGCATCCTCCCGGACCCCAACGAGAGCTACCTCGCCGACCAGCTCATCATCCTGCTGGGCACGAACCCGGCGCCGGCGCAGCCGATGCCCAACCAGGACGCCCCGCACCTCGCTCCCGTCGTGGCGGCGGCCCCCGTCCGCCCCGACTGGTGGGACGCGAAGGTCGCCATCGTCGATGAGTACCGCGACTGGGTGAACGGCGGCCAGCTCGCGCTCTCCCCGGTCGGCACGGACCGAACCGGGCGCACGGTCGGGGCGCTCGGGTACACCAAGGACCTGACCCACGCCGTCCCCGACGCCCTGCAGACCAAGCTCAACCAGCTCCTGACGTTCCTCGAGGGCAAGCTCAACGAGGACGTGGACGCGGACTGGACCCGCGGGGCAGCCCCCGACGACGACGACGCGGCCGACCTCGCCGAGCTCCTCGTGCCCCTGATGGTCATCGTCGAGGAGGCGGAGAACTGCAACCTGCGTCTCTTCGGCGACCTCATGAACGCGACCACCTGGCACGACTGGAGCGAGAACGAGGTCAACACCGACGGCGACTACGACCAGTGGTTCGACATCAACGCCGTGCAGGTGGTGATCGGGACCGGCGGGCGGTTCGTCTTCAACCTCCAAGGGTTCACCACCGCCCGGACCACCGAGCTGCGCACCTATGGCTCGACGATCCCCCGCCGGCTCTTGAACCTTCAGGTCGCCAAGGAGGACGTCCGGTCCATGGGCGGGGTGGACATCCCGACGCTCACCCGCACCGAGTACGAGATCATCGCCATCCTCTGGACGGACAACCTCTACAACCACACCCGCTGGTACACGTTCGACAAGATGACCGACACGACGGCGACCGAGGTCACGGGGGCGGCCCTGAACCCCTGGGGCCTGCACGCGACGGTCACCGAGGTGGTCTACGCGACCTGGCTCACCGACAACGCCGCTGCGGATCCGTACACCGCCCTGCGCCAGAAGATGCTGGACGAGTCCGGCGCGCCGGACCTCGACGGGATCCTCGACGACTGGGACGACCTCGCGACGCCCCTGGCGAACCGGTTCATCGGCGACGACATCTCGCCGCTGTGGAACGACCCGGAGCTGCTGTCGAATCGGTACGCGGTGCGGTGGGGTTCGCCCGAGTGCAGCGTGGACAACAAGGACGCCTTCGTGAAGTACTGGATCGAGTGGATCACCCAGCTCACGCCAGACTGGACGGGCGAGTGGGTGGACATCCTCGACAGCTGCTACGACGACGTCGAGGTCGCCGCCCCCAATGACATCACAGCCTTCGAAGAGATCGAGAAGACGCTGAAGAGCTACAACAAGCCCACGAGGCTCCCATGACCCCCCAGGAACTGGACGCCATCGCCATCACCCTGACCACCGGGGAGACGCCGCGCCTCATCTTCAGCCTCCAGGGGGACTTCCTGCAGCGCATGGGGGACGGCAGCGCCCAGCCCGACCTCCCGGACATGTTCCAGGGGCCCGCGCCCGCCCAGCTGCTGACGACGCTGGCCGGCCAGGTCGATCCGGAGCTGCTGGTCCGCTCCCGGTCTCTGCGGGTGGATGAGGGCCAGGAGCGGACGGTGCTCGTGCTCCGTTTCGAGGGCGCGGGCGAGGTCCGGGAGGTCCGGTTCGACTCGGTGTCGAGCGCTCCGCCTCCGTCGGTCCAGGGGCTCGTCGCCGCGGCGGTGGCGCTGACCGAGCGGTGGTACGCGCAGCAGGCATCGTTGAGCGCGCTCTGACCTGATGGCAGCGGGCGTGCAGGTCCCGATCCGCGGAGTTCAGGCGAGGAAGTCGCGCGCGAGGTCGGCGAGCCAGTCCCGGAACACTGCGATCCGGGGGACGGTCCGCAGGGCTCGGTGACAGACCAGGTAGAGCTCGCGCCCCGGGACCGGGGGAAGACCGGGGATGGGCACGAGGCCGGCGGGCTCGGCGACGAGCGGAGACAGCAGGGCGGGACCGAGGCCGAGCCGCGCCCCCGCGAACAGTCCGTGCCACACCGAGACCTCCATCCAGTGGGCGGGCTGGACGTGCTGGCGCACCCAGCGGGTCTCGACGAACACCTCGTCGGGATCGTCGAACATGATCCAGCGCAAGCTGCGGGGGTCTGCGCCAGCGAGGCTCGGGTGCACGAAGGGCGCGATGGGGACGACGCCGAGCTTCTGGACGAGGAGGTCGCCCTTCGTCGGGCGGACGAAGCGCAGCGCGAGGTCCGCTTCGCGGCGCACGAGGTCGACCACCGCGTGCCCGACGCGCAGGTCCACGTCCACCTCGGGGTAGCGAGCAAAGAACTCGCCGATCCGGGGCAGCACGAACGCGGTGCCGAGGCCGTCGGGCAAGGCGAGCCGGATCCGGCCCTGCGGGGTGGCTTCGTGGCCGCCGGCGAGGCGGGCGATGTCCGCCATGTGCTCTTCGACGAGCCGCGCGTGAGGGGTGAGCTGGTGGGCGAGCTCGGTGGGGAGGAGGCCTTCCGGGGTGCGATCGAAGAGGCGTGCGCCGAGCTGCTCTTCGAGCCGGGCCAGGCGACGAGACGCCGTGGCCTGCCCGATGCGGAGGTGGCGAGCGGCGCGGTTGAGGGAGCCGGTCTCGAGGGCGGCGAGGAACACGGCGAGGCCTTCGTGAGCGACGCCGTCGAGGGTGGTGGACATGGCGGGATCGTCGGTTGTTGGGGGGAGCATGGCGCTATCCGATTTTGGAACGATGCCATCCCGAAGTCGCGATTCCGAACCGAAATCGGAACACCCATGCTGGGGACCTCGAAAGGAGGCCCCCATGGCCAAGTCCGTCCGTCGCGTCTTCCCCTCTCCCCCCACCAGCGCTCGCGCCCTCGTGCTCCGCGCCCACCCCCTGAGCGACAGCTTCAACTCGGCCCTCGCGGACGCCTGGGCCGACGGGGCGCGGGGCCGGGGGGCCCAGGTGGACGTCATCGATGTCCACGCGCTCGAGTTCGACCCGGTCCTGCACTTCGCGAACCGCCGCGACGAGCCGCTGGAGCCCGATCTGCGTCGGGTCCAGGCGGCGATCGCCGAGGCGGCTCATGTGACGGTGGCGTACCCGGTGTGGTGGGCGAGCACGCCCGCGAAGCTCAAGGGGCTCTTCGACCGGGTGTTCCAGACCGGATGGGCCTACGCCGCGGGCGACGGGATGCTGCCCGACAAGGGGCTGGTGGGCCGAACGGGGCGCCTGCTGGTGACGATGGACGCCCCGACGCTCTACGACCGCGTCGTCTACGGCGGCTCGGCGATCCGGCAGGTCCGCCACGGGACCTTCCACTTCTCGGGGATCAAGCCGGCGCGGGTGAGCGCGTTCGGCGGGATCGAGGCGACGACGCCGGAGAAGCGAGCCCAGATGCTGGCGCGGGCGCGGCGGGACGGAGAGAAGGACGGCGCGCGCCTGGTGAAGCGATTCGGGGTCCCGGGCCGGCTGCCGGAGGCGGTGGAAGCGGCGTGAGGGTGGGCGGCTCGGAGCGCCCCTTAACCTCTCGCCGGGCTCGGGTGTCCAACCTTTCGGACCCACCCGCGCGGTTGGCGCGGGACCTTGTTGGAGGACGCCCGATGCCCATCCGAATCGCCCTGTTGACCCTGATCGCCCTGATTGCCACCCCGGCCTTCGCCGGCGACCGCTCCGAGCGGCGGCAGAACCACCGCGAGGCCGCGGACAACGGTCACGACACCCGGAACGACGCGCGGGATCTGACGCGCATCGACGCCATCGCCACGGACTGGCGCGCCGCACGCCGGGCGGGGGACCGGATCGCCGAAGGCAACGCCGACGCACGCTTGGAGCGCTGGATCCGGCAGGAGCTGGCGGAGAACCAGCGCGACGTGGCCGAAGCGCGGCGGGAGGTGGGGCGCTCCCAATCGGAGGTGAACGCGTCCCGGCGGGAGCGGAATCGGACGGTGGGCACCGGGAGGCCGGTGCGGGCCGCGGACGACCGGCGCGACCTGCGTGACGACCGCCGGGACCGCGCCGACGACCAACGGGACCTCAGCAACGAGAAGGCAGACCGCGCGCGCACCCGCCGCCTGGCGACCCAACTGAGGGACATGCAGCCGAGGTTCGAGGCGGGGACCGCCTCTCCGGCGGACTACCAGGCGAAGAGCGAGGTGCTGGACCAGCTGGTCGCGCTCTCCGTCGCCGAGGTCCGACGCAACGCGGCCGAGAACCGCGAAGACAGCCGCGAGCGCCGCGAGGACCGGCGGGAGCGCCGCGAGCGGTAGGGGTTGGTGACCTCGACTACATGTTGCGCCGGTACTGCCCACCCACGCGGTAGAGACTCCGCGACAGCTGCCCCAGCGTGCAGACCTTCGCCGCCTGCATGAGCTCGTCGAAGACGTTGTCCCCGCGCAGCGCCACCGCCTCCAGCGAGGCAAGCGCGGCCTCGGCCGCCTCGGCGTTGCGGGCCTGGAAGGCGTCCCGCGAGGTGATCGCGTACTCCTTCTCCTCCGTGGTCGAGCGAATGACCTCATCGGGGATGATGGTCGGGCTGCCCTTGCTGTCGAGGAAGGTGTTCACGCCCACGATGGGCAGCTCGCCCGTGTGCTTGAGCCGCTCGTAGTACAGCGACTCCTCCTGGATCTTGCTGCGCTGGTACTGGCGCTCCATCGCCCCGAGCACCCCGCCGCGGTCGCTGATCCGCCGGAACTCCTCGAGCACCGCCGCCTCCACCAGATCCGTCATCTCGTCGATGGCGAAGCTGCCCTGGAGCGGGTTCTCGTTCATCGACAGGCCCAGCTCCTTGTTGATGATGAGCTGGATGGCGAGCGCCCGCCGCACCGACTCCTCCGTGGGGGTCGTGATCGCCTCGTCGTAGGCGTTGGTGTGCAGGCTGTTGCAGTTGTCGTTCAGGGCGTAGAGCGCCTGGAGCGTCGTGCGGATGTCGTTGAACGCGATCTCCTGCGCGTGCAGCGATCGGCCGCTCGTCTGGATGTGGTACTTCAGCTTGCAGCTGCGGGCATTCGCGCCGTAGCGGAGCTTGAGCGCCTTCGCCCAGATGCGCCGCGCCACCCGGCCGATGACCGAGTACTCCGGGTCGAGTCCGTTGCTGAAGAAGAAGCTCAGGTTGGGCGCGAACGCGTCCACGTCCATCCCGCGCGCGAGGTAGTACTCGACGTACGTGAGCCCGTTCGCCAGCGTCAGGGCGAGCTGGGTGATGGGGTTCGCCCCCGCCTCGGCGATGTGGTAGCCGGAGATGGAGACGGAGTAGAAGTTCCGCACGCCGTGGTCGATGAACCACTGCTGGATGTCGCCCATCATCCGCAGCGCGAACTCAGTGCTGAAGATGCAGGTGTTCTGGGCCTGATCCTCCTTGAGGATGTCCGCCTGCACGGTGCCGCGGACTTTACTGAGCGTGTCCTTGCGGATGGCCTCGTAGGTGTCCGCGTCCAGCACCTGGTCGCCCGACAGTCCCAGCAGCATCAGCCCGAGCCCGTCGTTCCCCTCGGGCAGGTCGCCCTGGTAGGTCGGGCGCTCCAGGCCGCGGTCGTCGTAGTGCCGGACGAACGCCGCCTCCACGTCCGCCTCGAGTCCGTTCTCGCGGATGTGCTTCTCGCACTGCTGGTCGACGGCGGCGTTGAGGAAGAAGCCGAGCAGCATCGGCGCCGGCCCGTTGATGGTCATGCTGACGGACGTGCTCTTCGCCGACAGATCGAAGCCCGAGTACAGCTTCTTCGCGTCGTCCACGTTCGCGATGGAGACGCCCGAGTTGCCGACCTTGCCGTAGATGTCGGGGCGGTGGTCCGGGTCCTCGCCGTAGAGCGTGACGCTGTCGAAGGCGGTGGAGAGGCGCTTCGCGGGCATGCCCTGGGACAGGTAGTGGAAGCGCCGGTTGGTCCGCTCCGGGCCGCCCTCCCCCGCGAACTGCCGGGCCGGGTCCTCCCCCTGCCGCTTGAGCGGGAACACCCCGGCCGCGTACGGGAAGCCTCCCGGCACGTTCTCGTGCATGAGCCACGCGAGGATGTCGCCCCAGTCCGAGTAGCTCGGCAGGACCACCTTGCGCACCTTCGTCCCCGAGAGCGACGTGCGCACCAGTGGAAGTTCGATGGTGCGCCCGCGGACTTCGTAGGAGTAGACGTCCCCGCTGTACTGCGCCTGGAGCTCCCGCCAGGAGCGGAGCAGCTCGCGGGCGTCGTGGTCCATGCGGGAGATGGTCTCGTCATGCATGGCCACGAGGGCGCGGCAGGCGTCGTCGTCGCCGATGGCGTCGCCGATGGGCCAGCCGGGGTCGGGCAGGGCCTGGTTGCGGAGCGCGGAGATGGCGCCCGCGAGCTGGAAGCAGCGACGGGCGAGGCCCGCCTGCTTGGCCACGTGCTCCGCGTAGCCGTCGACGGAGTCCGCGATGTCGGCGAGGTAGCGCACCCGGTCGGGCGGGATGACCTGCATCTTCTCGCTGGGCTCGGCGCCGGCGTCCAGGGTGGAGGACAGCTCCGCTTGCGTCCGCTCCACCAGCGAGTCCATGAGGCGGCGGTAGAGCCGGTTCACGCCGGGGTCGTTGAACTGGGACGCGATGGTGCCGACGACGGGCAGCTCGTCGTCGCGGGCCTCGAAGAGCTGGCGGTTGCGCCGCACCTGCTTGCGCACGTCCCGCAGGGCGTCCAGGGAGCCGCGCTTGTCGAACTTGTTGATGGCGACGACGTCGGCGAAGTCGAGCATGTCGATCTTCTCCAGCTGGGTCGCCGCGCCGTACTCGCTGGTCATGACGTAGAGCGAGACGTCGCTGTGGTCGATGATCTCGGTGTCGCTCTGGCCGATGCCGCTCGTCTCGACGACGACGAGATCGAAGCCCGCCGCCTTGCAGATGGCGATGGCGTCGCGCACGTGGGCCGACATGGACAGGTTGCTCTGCCGGGTGGCCAGCGAGCGCATGTAGACCCGCGGGTGGTCCACCGAGTTCATGCGGATGCGGTCGCCGAGCAGGGCGCCGCCGCTCCGTCGGCGGGACGGGTCGATGGACAGGATGGCGATGGTCTTGTCCTCGAAGTCGCGCAGGAAGCGGAGGACGAGCTCGTCGACCAGCGAGGACTTGCCGGCGCCGCCGGTCCCGGTGATGCCGAGGACGGGGACGACCTTGTCCGGCGTGACCGCGGCGAGGCGCTCGCGCAGGGCGTCGCGGGTCTCCGGATGATTCTCGGCGATGGTGATCAAGGAAGCGATGGTCGCGTCCTGGCGCTGGGGCAGGGCGTCGAGCTGACCGTTGATGGTGGGGCCGCGGACCTCGAAGTCACACTCGGTCAGGAGGTGGTTGATCATCCCCTGGAGGCCCATGGCCCGGCCGTCGTCCGGGGAGTAGATGCGGGTGACGCCGTGCGCGTGCAGCTCGTCGATCTCGCTCGGAAGGATGGTGCCGCCGCCTCCCCCGAAGACCTTGATGCGCGCCCCGCGCTCGCGGATGAGGTCGACCATGTACTTGAAGTACTCGACGTGGCCGCCCTGGTACGACGTGATGGCGATGCCCTGAGCGTCCTCCTGGATGGCGCAGTCGACGATCTCCTGCACGCTGCGGTTGTGCCCGAGGTGGATGACCTCGGCGCCAGACGCCTGGAGGATACGCCGCATGATGTTGATGGCCGCGTCGTGCCCGTCGAACAGCGACGCCGCAGTGACGATGCGCACGTGGTTCGTGGGGTTGTAGGGCTCGACGCGCGGGGGATGCTGGGGGGAAGCAGTGGCCATGGACACGATCTAGCCGCGCGCGCGTGAGCGAGCAATCGACGGATGGGCGGGAGCGTTGCGCACGCCCGGCCGCCCGAACCCCGCCGCACAGCATTCGTCACGATCCTGACCAGCTGACGCCCGTTCGCGACCATTCTTTCCAAACAGGCCCATATCTAGAGTCGCGCTCAGAAAGGAGAGCGCAATGAAGGCTCTTGCTCATGCCGTCGCCGGCCTCCTCGGCTTCCTCCTGGTGGTCGCGTTCGTGTCATCCACCCTGGTCTCCCTCCTCTTCGCCGGCCCCGCCGCCGTCGCCACCGTGAAGGGGCTGATCCTCAAGGGGGTGGCGCTGCTCATCCCCTGCCTCCTCGGTGCCGGAGCGTCCGGCATGTCGCTGCTCGGCACCCGCACCGACTCCCTCGCGCTCATCAAGCAGAAGCGGGGGCCCGTCGCCTTCATGACCTCGCTGTTCGTCCTGCTCCCGTCGGCGTTCCTGCTGTCCCGGTGGGCCTCCGCCGGAGACCTCGGCGGACTGTTCTACGCCGTCCAGGGGATCGAGCTGGCGGGCCAGGCCGTCTGCTTCGTGATGATCGGGCGCAACATCCGCGATGGGCTCGCCCTCACCGGCCGGATCGCCACCGCCTCGGCCGCCGGCCCCGCCATCCAGCCCCGCGACGGAGGCCCTCTCGTCGCCTCGGCCCTGCCGCGACTCACCGGCTCCGACGGCTCCGAGCTCCCCCCGAAGCCGGTCGCCGCTCTCTGCCGCTGCGGCGCTTCGAAGAACAAGCCCTACTGCGACGGCTCGCATGCGCGCATCGGCTTCGACAGCCGCCCCTCCGACGACCGCACCAAGGACGAGGTGCTCGTCTACGAAGGTGAGGAGATTGCGGTCCACTACAACCGCCTCCTCTGCTCCCACGCCGCCGAGTGCGGCACCCGCCTCAAGGCCGCCTTCGACTCGTCCCGGTCCCCGTGGATCGTCGTCGACAACGCCACACCCGACGAGATCAAGGAGGTCGTCCACGCGTGCCCCTCGGGCGCCCTGCGCTACGCCATGCCCGGGGAGGCTCCGCAGCACTCCGTCTCCGGTGCATCCGGCATCACCGTGGAGAAGAACGGCCCCCTGCGGGTCCTCGGCGTCCCGATCGTCGACATTCCGCGAGCCGAAGGAGCGAGCCCCGACAAGTTCGTCCTCTGCCGGTGCGGAGCGTCGAAGAACAAGCCCTTCTGCGACGGCTCCCACTACGACATCAAGTGGGACGAGGGCGCGGCAGGCTGACCGCCGGGCGCGTCACTCCGCGAGCGTCCGCTCCACCGCCATCCACGCTGCGCGGCGCATGACCCAGTCGAGGTGGGAGAAGCCAGCGATCTCCCGGTTGTCGGCGCCCTCGACCCGCGCGGTCTCTGCGGGCTGCATCAGCGGATCGCTGGGCGACCAGAAGCACACGAGGCGCGTTCTCTTCCGCCAGGGCACGTCCGCCTCCAGACGCGCGATCACCGCCGAGTCGGTGCGCAGCGCCGAGGAGATCCTCCCCCCCGCGAAGCGCGCCGCCCAGGTCCCGCCGTGGGGGGTGCCCAGCGTCACCAGGGTGTGCACCCGAGCCGCCGTGGCCGGGTCCCTCAGGGCCAGGCGGCTGACCACGCCCCCGGCGCTGTGCCCGACGAGGTCGACCTGACCCGCGCCGAGCCCATTCACGGCGGCCACGTCGGCGAGGTACCGCACCAGGACGTCCGCCTGCTCGAGCAACGTCCCCGCCGGGAGCCCCAGCGCGTAGGTCCGGGTCCGCCCGTGGAGCGAGAACCAGGCGCGCATCGGGGCGAAGTTCCCCCGGTAGCCGGCAAGCCCGTGCACGAACACGACCGGCCGATGGCCGTCGTCCGCGAGCGCCTTCGGCGCGGGGAAGCGCGGTCCGACGCTCGCGAGGGCCAGCAGGGGCATCCAGGCCAGGTCGCGGCGCGCGTCCCCGTCCACCGCATCCCGGACGTACCCCACGGCCTCGCCGACGCACTCCGCCGCTACCTCGACCCCCCGGCCGAGCCCGGTCAGGACACCTGCGGCGGTCACTCGCCCGCTCCCACCGCGATGCCGCGCAGGAAGAAGTCGAGGTGCCCGGAGACGAACTCCCGCAGGTCCGGCGCCTGCGGGTCGAAGGGGGCGAGAGAGGCGGCGTGAATCTGGCCGTAGAACAAGGGGGCGAGGAGCAGATGCGTCGCCTCGCGGACGTCCATGTCCACGAAGACCCCGGCGCGGATCCCGCGCTTGAGCAGCCGGGCGACGAGCCGGCGGACCCGCGAGAGGACGCTGGCGACATAGTCCTGAGCCAGCTCCGGGAAGTTGGCGGCCTCCGCCATCACGAGCTTCGGGACGGCCGTGACGCCGCGGGTCTCGAACTCGTCGACCCACCGCTCCACCAGCAGCCGAAGCACCTCGGCGGGCGCGCCGTCTTCGTCCACCTCGAGCTCTTCCGAGAGGTCCACGATGGGCACGACCGACGTGCGGACCGCGGCCCGGAGCAGCTCCTCCTTGCTCTTGAAGTAGAGGTAGACCGTCCCCTTGCTGACGCCAGCGCGCTTGGCCACGTCCTTGAGCGTGGTCGCGGCGAACCCCTGCTCACCGAAGAGCTCCACTGCGGCCGCGATGAGCTCCTCCGGGCGAGCCTGCTTGCGCCGACGGAAGCGCGGCTTCGCCTCCGTCGCGCCCTCCGGGTCCGGGTCCTTCCCCAGCTCCAGCCTCGCCTCGAAGAGCGGGATCTCCCGGGTTCCAGACGGGCCATCCGCGCCACCGCCATCGTCACCACCCCCTTCCGAGTCATCAACGATCTTGGTCAATTCGACGCTCATTTCGACTGCCATGTCGCCCTCCGAATAGATTACTGACCGGTCAGTCATCTATATCTGGAGATCGGAGGGCCGCGCAACCCGAAACGCGCAGCGGCCCCACACCGGAGTCGGTGCGGGGCCGCGCGGAGAGGTCTCGATCGGACGACCGCTGTCGGTCGAAGGCGTCCGGCGAGACACCCTGGGGGGTCAGCGCGTCACGACCGCGCAGGTCGCGTCGCCGTTGGGCTCCACCGTCATCCGGGTCCCGCTCGTCCCGTTGTAGCAACCGTAGGTGCGGTGGGTGACCTTGGCGCCGTTGGCGAGCTCGTAGGTGCTCTTCGTCGCGAAGTTGCCCGCCGCGTCGAAGGTGGTGGTGGTGCCGGGCACCGTCAGGTCCTGGGTCTCGTCCTCGTCCTCGAGGTTCTCGACGACCACGTCCATGCTCGAGCCACCGGTGATGCGGCTCGTGATGGTCCCGTCGTCCCCGAAGGCCAGGCTGATGCGGGTGGCCTCGCCGGCGGGCGCCGCGAACACGGGGATGGTGCCGGGGTCGGTGCAGGAGCCCAGCCCGAGGTACAGCTCGTCGCCGAGGGTCGCGGGGTACAGCGTCTCGGTCGTGGTCTCGGTGCCGGGCACGCCGATCAGGGTCCCCGTGACCGTCGCATCCAGCGGCACCTTCTTGATCACGTTCGAGCCCACCCGCAGGTCCGTCGGCTGACCGGCCGGGGCCTCGGGTCCGATGACCGCGCTGTCCGTCCACTGGGCGCTCTCGGCGAAGAGGTTCATCGCGCTCTCGATCCCGCTGTCTCCCGTGCCTGCCACGATGACCGGCGTGATGGCCGCGCTCGCGTCGGGGGCCTGGGCGACGTCGAGGGCTCCCGCGGCCGAGGTCACGAGGACGGCGGGCTGGTCGAGGAGCAGGTTGCCGTCACCGTTGCGCAGCTCCGCTCCGAGGAGGAAGTCTCCACCTGCGTCATCCAGAACGGCGGCGAACGCGGCGGGGGCGTTCTTGACGCGGAAGGTGCGCGAGCTGCCCGTCCTCCCGAGGGTGAGGGGGTTCTCCTGGGGGGCCGGCCCCTCGAAGGGCTCGTTGAACTGGAGCTCGGCGTGGGTGATCTCCGCGACGGGCAGCCCGTCGTCGCCGGTGAGCTTCACCACCACCTTCTGCGTGCCGTCGCCCTGGTCGCGGATGCCGGCGCGGACCCGCACGGTGCTGCCCGGGATGTCGACGGTGCCGGCGTCCGTGAGCCAGCCGTTGTCCTGAGCATCTCCGAGGTCGGTGTCCGACGCGATCATGTCGGCCACGAGGAGATCGAGGTCGACCGCCGCGAGGGCATCGGAGCCGGAGAAGAGGAGGACGGTGGCGTTGAAGGATGTCCCGACCACCGGCTCGTCGAACAGGGGCACGGCGAGGCGGTGGTTCTGGGTGGTGGAGACCACGTCCGTGAGCAGCAGCTCGGCTCCATCGCTGGTGGTCTCGTCTTCGACGTCCACGACGACGCGATCGACGGTGTTCACCGTGTTCGTGGTGCTGTCGTCCCCGACGACGACCACGACGCGGTACCCCTGGCTGTTGTTCCGCTGACGGATGCGGATGTTCTTGATCTTCCCACCGAAGGACGCTTCGGCGACACCGATGCCGTCGAGGCCCGGCAGCTCCGAGGCGAAGGGGGTGGTGAGGGTCACCGCGGCAGCGAGCGCGAGCGAGCGAAGGAACGACATGGGATCTCCATTGAGGGGTTGAGCCCGCCTGCAATGCGACTGGTGTGCCAACGCGCGAAGCGACTGGAATCGTTGACGCTTCCTGCCTGCGACCTTCCGCGTGGGTACCCGGGCCGCTCCGGAACCTCACCACGGCCTGCACAGAGCTGCACAGAGCTGCACAACCACCCCGCCTGTGCAGGCGCGTCTCCCAGCTGTGCAGCACACCGGCGCGAGCCGGACCTTCGAGGGCGGCCATGGACCTCGCCCCCGGCCCGGCTCCAGCGGGGTGGAGGGTCGCCGCATCCGCTGCCATCCTCCGCCGCCGTGACCAGCCCTTCCGACGACGAGACCCGCGCCGGCCTCGTCTACGCCCTCGGCGCCTACCTGCTCTGGGGCTTCTTCCCGCTGTACTGGGCCCTGCTCAAGGCGGCGCCCGCGACGGAGGTCCTCGGCCACCGCATCGTCGGGACCTTCGTGCTCCTCGCCGGCTGGCTGGTGCTGCGCGGGCGCCTGGAGACGCTGCGGGGTCTGGGGCGACGGCGTTGGCTGCTGCTGGCGGCGGCGTCGTCCCTCATCAGCGTGAACTGGCTCACGTACATCTGGGGGGTGATGAACGGGCACGTCGTCGAGACGTCCCTCGGCTACTTCATCAACCCGCTGGTGAGCGTGGGCCTCGGGGTGTGGTTCCTCGGCGAGCGGCTGCGAGGTGGGCAGCGCTTCGCCATCGGCCTCGCGACGGTCGCGGTGGTCATCCTGACGCTGGACTACGGCCGCGTCCCCTGGATCGCGGGGATCCTCGCCGCCAGCTTCGCCCTGTACGGGCTCCTGAAGAAGAAGGCAGGCGTGGCGGCGGTGCCCGCGCTGTTCATCGAGACCGCGCTGATCGCCCCCCTCGCGCTGGGCTGGCTCGTGCACCTGCGACTCTCGGGTGCCGACACCCTGCTGCGGCTGGGAGGAGGGCACGACGCGCTGCTCCTACTCGCCGGCCTCGTCACCGCCGTGCCGCTCCTCCTCTTCGGGGCGGGAGCGAACCGCGTGCCCCTGTCGACGCTCGGGGTCCTCCAGTACGTGGCGCCCTGCATCCAGTTCCTGTGCGGCGTCACCTTCCTCGGCGAGCCCATGCCGCCGACGCGCCTCGCGGGCTTCGCGCTGGTGTGGGCATCGCTGATGGTGTTCACATGGGACGGGCTGCGCGCGCGGCGTCAGGTACGGTCGGACGGTGCGATGGGGTCGAGCTGAGCGAGGAGTCCTGGGGGCATGAGGACTGACGCCCCGCTGGGCGCTCAGGTGCAGCGACCGCTCCCGCTCTCCCAGCCCCTACACCCCTTCGAGGGCCCGCATCCCCGGCGCCGCGCGGCCGGTCGACTCCACGTACTCGCCGTAGGTCCCCGGGTACGCCAGCGGCTCTTCGCCGGGACGCAGCTCCAGGACGCGGCTCGCCAGCGCGCGCAGGAACGCGCGGTCGTGGCTCACGAACACCATCGTCCCCTCGTAGGTCGACAGCGCCTCGATCAGCGCGTTCTTCGTGCCCAGGTCCAGGTGGTTCGTGGGCTCGTCGAGGATGAGCAGGTTCGGGCGCTCGAACAGCATCATCGCGATGACGAGCCGCGTCTTCTCCCCGCCCGACAGCACCGACACTTTCTTGTCCACGTCGTCGCCGCGGAAGCCGAAGGCCCCGGCCAGCTGACGCAGCTTCCCCTGCCCCGCCATGGGGTAGCGGCCCTCGAGCTCGTCCATGATCGAGCCGCGGCCCGTGATGTTCTCTGCGTGCTGCTGGGCGAAGTAGGCCATCTCCACCGAGGCGCCGATCTTCACGCCGCCGTCGTCCGGCGCGTTCGCCCCCGCGAGCATCGACAGCAGCGTGCTCTTGCCCGAGCCGTTCGCCCCCATCACCGCCCAGCGCTCGCCCCGCTGGACTGACAGATCCAGGCCGAGGTGCACCACGTGCTCGCCGTAGGCCTTGCTGAGCCCGCGGGCCTCGATGACCTCGTCCCCGGAACGCGCGCACGGCAGGAACGCGAAGTGCTGCTCGACCTCGGTCTTCGGCGCCTCGACCCGCTCGATCTTCGCGATCATCCGCGCCCGGCTCTGCACCGCCGACGACTTGCTCGGCTGCCCCTTGAAGCGCTCGATGAAGCGCTCCTCCTTGGCCAGCATCGCCTGCTGGGCCTTGTACTCGGACGCCTGCCGCGCCCGGTCCTCGGCCCGCGCCTTCTCGTAGAAGTCGTAGTCGCCGGTGTACGTGTTGAGCTGCCCGCCGTCGATGGCGATGACGCGGCTGACCACCCGGTTCATCACGTCCCGGTCGTGGCAGGTCATGACCACGGTGGATCGCGTGGCCCGCAGGAACTCCTCCAACCAGAGGATCGACTCGATGTCGAGGTGGTTGGTGGGCTCGTCCAGCAGCATCACGTCGGGGCTGGCGAGGAGCACCTGGGCCAGGGCGACCCGCATCTTCCACCCGCCGGACAGCGCGCCCACGTCGCCTTCGATCTGGCTCTGGGAGAGGCCCAGGCCGGCCAGGATCTGCGCCGCCCGCGCGTCCAGGTCGTACCCGCCGAGCATGGCGAAGCGCTCCTGCACCTCCCCGTAGCGAATCAGGACCTGGTCGAAGTCCGGCGCGTCCACGTCCCCGAGGCGGGGCTCCAGCTCGGCCAGCTCGCCCGCGAGCGTCCCCACCTCGCCGGCGCCGTGGATGGCGGTCTCGAGCACGGTGGTGCCCGTCCACTCCCCCACGTCCTGACGGAACACGGAGATGGACAGGGCGTTCGGCCGCTCGATGGAGCCCCTGTCCGGCTGCTCCGTCCCCTCGATCAGCCGGAAGATCGTGGACTTGCCGGCCCCGTTCGGCCCGACGAGCCCCACCTTCTGGCCGGGATCGATCTGGAACGACGCCCCCTGGAACAGGATCTGGCGGCCGTACTGCTTGCTGACGTTGGCAAAGGCGAGCACGACCTCAGCCCAGCGCCTCGTCCCAGGCCGCCGCCTTGAACCCCACGAGCACGGAGCTGCCCAGGTCCAGGATGGGCCGCTTGACGAGCATCCCGTCCGCGGCCAGCGCCGCGTACTGCTCGTCGTCGCTCATGGCGCCGATGCGGTCCTTGAAGCCGCCGTTCCGGTAGCTCTGCCCCGCCGTGTTGAAGAACTTCTTCAGCGGCAGGCCCGAGCGGGCGTGCAGGTCGGCCAACGTCGCCGCCGAGGGCGGGTCGGTCTTCAGCTCGACCACGGTGGGCTCGACGCCCCGCTCCGCGAGGTGCTTGCGCGCCCGCTTGCAGGTGGAACAGCCGGAGTACCAATAGAGAGTCGTCATGGCCGCGGATGGTACTCACCCGGCGCCGCGGTGCACGGTGCCTGCCGGATGCCGCTCGGATGAGGCGCTCGCCCCGAGGTAGAGTCGGCCCATGAAGCTCCTCCCACTGCTCTTGCTCGCTCTCCTCCTCGGATGCCCGTCGGTGGACGACGACGGCGCGGCCAACGACGACGACGCGGCCAACGACGACGACGCGGCCAACGACGACGACGCAGCCGACGACGACGACGCAGCCAACGACGACGACGTGGCCGACGACGACGACGCAGCCAACGACGACGACTCGGCCGTCGACCCCTCGTGGTGCATCGTCACCCTCGATGCGGCCGGCTCGGTGACCGAGTACGCGTACGAGCCTTCGGGGTACCTCGTCGCCACGGATCAGGGGTTCGGCTGGCAGACGGTGCAGAACATTGTCGACGGACAGGGGCGCCTCATCGAGGTCACCTTCGCTGGCGGGACCGTCACCTACACCTGGAACGCGGAGGGTCAGTTGATCGAAGCGACGACGACGTTTTCCGGCCTGAGCTCCACCACGACGTACACGTACGGCAAGGGAGGCGAGTGGGTCTCCGTCGCGACGGACGGCGACACCACCACCTGGACCTATGAGAATGGCCGACCCGTCGCGTACGGGACCGACGCCGCCGACATCGCCTCCAACCTCACCTGGGACTCCACGACGGGCTGCCTGTCCAGCTACCTCTACATCAGCGGAAACACCTGGACGGTCACTCCCGACAGCCAAGGCCGGGTCCAGGAGCTCACCAGCGGGTCCTCGGTCTGGTCGTTCGACTACGGCCCCGGCGCGGGCTGCACGATCACCCCGCTGACCACGGCGCCCGGCGGAGCCTTCGAGGCCAACAACGCAATCCAGGGGTCCCCCGGGCTGGTCTGCAAGCCCTGAACCCGGGCCTCAGAGTGCGGTCAGCCTGAAGCCGCCGTCCGTGATCTCCACCGTGTTCGACCCGTCCTGGGACGCCGCGGTGAGGAAGAAGCACCCGTGCACCTCTTCGGGGTCGCCGTCTTCGCCGTCCGCGGGGACACCGATGAAGCTGATGCTCAGGAAGCCGGCGCCGTCGCCCTCGCCCGTGCTCATGGACGGCGGGGTCGTCGTGACGGTGGCGTTGGCCCCCTGGTCGTTCGCGTCGCCCAGGTCGAAGTCGTAGGGCGTCTCCTGGTTCGTCAGCGCGTCCTCGATGCCCACGCCCTCGTCGATGAGCACCGTCTCCTCGTCCTCCGCGACCGAGAACACCGCCGACGTCAGCAGCCGCAGCACCACGTTCACCGTGTCGCCGTCGTCGTCCTGGCCGGTCGCAGACACCTGCATCGCCGGACCCGCCACCACCTGGAAGCCCGCAGTGGTCCCGGTCCAGGCGTCGCCGCCGACGGTGGCGACCATCGTGTTGAGATCGAGGTCGTCCGGGGTCGTGCAGGACGGCAGCAGGTCGTTGCCCGCGCCGGGGCAGCCGGCGAGGACGAAAGCGAGGAGGAGAGGTGTCGAACGGTGCATGGGCGGCGGTCTACCCCACCGCTGCGGCCCCGACAATCCCCGCGGACCGCGCGCCCTCCCAGGCGCCCGGCGGACGCCGCGCTACCCTGCGCCCTGGAGGAGGCAGCCCCTGGTGACCCCCGTGACGCGCGCCGGCTCCCCCTCCGGCCCCCAGCAGACACCGCAGCGAGGCGCCGTCGACCCCGTCCTCCTCGGGGAGATCGCCCTGGTCGTGGTCGGCCTTGTCTTCCTCGGTTGGCTCTTCGCCGATTCCTACCAGCAGCCTGCGGCGCCCATGGCGTTCTCCCTGGACGCGAGCACCGAGGGCGTCGAGGAGATGTGGTCGGGTCTGTACGTGGGCGAGGAGAAGATCGGCTACTCCGTGAACCGCTCCGCGCCGAGGGACGACGGCGGCCTCATCCTCCAGGAGCGCACCAACCTCACGATCATGCTCCTCGGCGCGCCCAACGAGATCACCCTGGCCAACGACGTGCACATCGCGCCCGCGGGTCACGTGGAGCGGCTGCGTTCCCAGGTGAAGACCACCGTGCAGGGCGTCCCGGTGACCCTGCGCGCCGAGGGACGCAGCGCCGGCGGCAAGGGCATGGAGCTCGAGCTCTACCAGGCGGGGCTGAAGCTCTCGACGCTCCAGCTCGACGAGGTCCCCGCCACCACGGCGACGCTGTACCGCGCCGTCGCCGAGCGGAAGGCGCAGCCCGGGGACCGCCTGACGATGCCGTACTTCAACCCTCTGTCCCTGGGAGCCGCCGAGGCGTCGGTGACGGTCGACGCCATCGAGCCCGCGACGTTGCCGGACGGCACGCCGGTCGACGGCCTGCGCCTCACGGTGGACAACGCCGGGCAGCAGCTCTCGGTCCTCATCGCCCCGGACGGCCGACGCATCGCGGAGGAGGAGAAGGAGGGGGGCCTCGGCATGCGGGTCCTCTGGGAGACCCAGGAGGACGCGCTCGGCAAGGGCTGGCCGGCTGACGGGGCCGACGCGGTCGACCTCATCGCCCTGTCTTCGATCCCGCTGGACAAGAAGCTCCCCGGGGGTGGACGCACCATCGAGCGGCTCGTCCTGAAGGTCGACGGACCCGAGGCGGTGAGCGAGCTGCTGACCCGCTTCCACGGCGAGCGGTGGGACCCGGAGACGAAGCAGCTGACCCTGCTCCGCAGCACCAGCGAGGGCGCGCCGGACTTCCAGCTGCCGTCCCAGGACAGGGCCATGCAGCCGTGGCTGCGGTCGACGGCGTTCGTCCAGGCGGACGACAAGGACATGATTCGAGCGGCGGGCGCCATCCTGGGCGACCGGCTGTACGCCGTGGAGGCCGTGGAGCTGCTCGAAGGCTGGGTCTTCCAGAACATCGAGAAGGTGCCCGTGGCAGGCGTTCCCTCCGCGAAGGAGGTCCTGACGAGCAAGCGCGGGGACTGCAACGAGCACACCACGCTGTTCACGGCCCTGGCCCGGTCGGTGGGCATCCCCACGCGCCTCGCCGCCGGCATCGTCTACAGCGAGAGCATCTTCGCCGACGGCGCCTTCTACTACCACGCGTGGCCCGAGGTCTGGCTCGGGGACCGCTGGTTCGCGGTGGACCCCACGTTCGGGCAGTCGCCGGCGGACGCGACCCACGTGAAGCTGGTCGAGGGGGAGCTGGACAAGCAAACGGAGCTCATGGGCGTCATCGGGCGCCTGCGCCTGTCGGTCGTCGAGGCCGAGGAGGGGACGTGAGCGCCCCGGTGGATCCAAGGGAGACGCGGTGATTCGGATCGAGGGACTGCGGAAGGCGTACGGCAAGTTCGAGGCCGTGCGGGGCATCGACCTGCACGTGAAGGAAGGCGAGGTGTTCGGCTTCCTGGGGCCCAACGGCGCCGGGAAGACGACGACGATCAAGATGGTGGCGGGGCTGCTCAAGCCGAGCGCGGGGTCGGTGAAGATCGGCGGCATCGACACCGCGGTGGACCCGGTGGGCGCGAAGCGGCTCATCGGCTACATCCCCGACCGGCCGTACCTGTACGAGCGGCTGACCGGCGACGAGTTCCTGTCGTTCGTGGGCGGCGTGTTCGGGATGAGCGACGAGGAGATCGCGACCCGCGGCGCCGAGCTGCTGGCGTTCTTCGGGCTGGGGAACTTCGGCGGGGAGCTCGTGGAGGGCTTCTCCCACGGGATGAAGCAGCGCCTGACCCTGGCGGCGGCGATGCTCCACCGCCCGCGGCTGCTCGTGGTGGACGAGCCGATGGTGGGCCTCGACCCCGCCGGCGCGAAGCTCATCAAGCGGGTGTTCCGGGAGATGGCGAACGAGGGGAACACGGTGTTCCTGTCGACGCACACCCTGGAGGTCGCCGAAGCGATCTGCGACCGCGTGGCCATCATCAACGAGGGCCGCATCGCCACCCAGGGCACCGTCGAGGAGCTCAAGCAGCTGCACACCGCCGGCGGGGGCAACCTCGAGGACGTCTTCCTGGAGCTGATCGGCAACCCCGACGACCGCGAGGTCATCCAGGTGCTGCGGGAGGACCGGCACAGCCAGTGAGCCACGCCAGCGCGACATGTCCCCCGTGACGTACCCTCGGCCCGTGGCCCGCCTCCTCCTCGTTGGCTTCCTCGCCCTGCTCGCCGGCTGCGCCACGGCCCGCGCCACGGCGTCCCGCACCACGTCGGACGGTTGGACGGTCTTGCGGGTGCCCGCGGGCTCCGACGTCCGGGAGGTCTCGTGGAAGGCGGGCGCCCCCGGAGCCGGCTGGGCTCGGGACAGCGCCCGCACCGCGGACTTCGCCTGGGTGCACCGGGATCTGCCCGCCACCATCTACGGGGACTCCACCTGCGGCCGCCGCTACGACGACGTCCCCCTGACCGTCCTCGTGAACCACCTCACCTTCGGGTTCGAGGGGGCCACCACCGAGTCCCAGGTCGACATGGAGATCGCCGGCCGGGCGGGGCTCCGGCGGGTGTTCACCGCCAAGCTCGACGGCATCCCCGTCAAGATCGCGAGCACCGTGGTGAAGAAGGGGCCCTGCATCTTCGACGTCGTGTACGTCACCGCCCGCCCCGCGACCTTCGACGACGAGCTCGCCGCGTACGAGGCGGTCGTCGCCGACCTCGTGATCCAGGAGCGCCGGTGACCGACGCCGTCGCCGCCGGGCAGAAGGGCGGGCTCTTCTCCTCCTTCCCCGACGTGCTCGCAGCCATCGGCGGACGCACCCTCGACTTCCTCGCCGCCTTCGGCTCCATCTCGCGCCTCACCGGCGAGACCATCCTCGCCCTCCGTCTGCGCCCGTTCCCGTGGCGCGAGCTGCTCCGTCAGGTGAACCAGCTCGGCGTCGAGTCCATCTCCATCGCCTTCCTCACCGCGCTCTTCACCGGCGCGGTCATGGCGCTCCAGTTCGGCTGGTCTCTCGCCCGCTTCGGCGCGTCGAACTACGTGGGCAGCGTGATCTCCGTGGGGTTCGTGATGGAGCTGGGTCCGGTGCTCACGGCGCTCCTCGTCGGGGGGCGCGTCGGAGCCGGGATCACCGCCGAGATCGGGTCCATGAAGGTCACCGAGCAGCTCGACGCGATCCGAGCGATGGGGGCGAGCCCCGTCCACAAGCTCGTGCTGCCGCGCGTGCTCGCCTGCGTTCTCACCATGCCGATTCTCGCGCTCATGGCGGACGTGGTCGGCATCACCGGCGGCGGGCTCGTCGCCATCGCCGAGCAAGGGCTCACACCGTCGTACTACTTCGACCAGGTGCTCCGCAGCACGCACATCCCCCAGGTCCTGCACGGGCTCGTCAAAGCGACGTTCTTCGGGTTCCTCTACGGGATCATCGGCTGCTACGAGGGCATGCAGACCCGCGGCGGCACCGCGGGCGTCGGCGTCGCAACCACCCGGACGGTCGTCCTGCTCTCCATCTCCATCCTCGTCGCCGACTACATCCTCGGGAAGATGCTCCTGCCGTTCACGTGAGCCGGTTCGAGCAGTCCACCGCGCATGTGGGTCCGCGGCCACTGACGCGCCGCGCGCGGGGGACGCTATCGTCCGCCCCCTCGATGCCTCGCCCCGACCTCCTCCTCATCGGCGCCCAGAAGGCCGGCACCACCTCGCTCTACCGCTACCTGGGCCAGCACCCGCGGGTGCTCATGTCCCGCGTGAAGGAGCCCGGCTTCCTGTCGTGGCTCGACGAGAAGTCCTCCGTGGGCCCGGCCGGCGAGCCCGTCGTCGCCCAGACGCTGGCGCGCTGGGAGGAGCTGTTCGAGGGCTGCGAGGAGATGCGGGCCGACGGGGAGCCCTGCGCGGTCGGCGAGGCGACCACCGCCTACCTGTACGCCCCCGGCGCGCCGGCCCGGGCGGTCAAGTACGTCCCGGACGCGCGGGTCGTCGCTCTGCTGCGGCAACCGGCGGAGCGGGCGTTCAGCAACTGGCTCCACGCGCGGCGGGAGGGGCGCGAGCCCATCTCGGACTTCGTCTCCGCCCTCGGCGCCGAGGACGGGCGGGTCGCGTCGAACTGGGGGCCCATGTGGCACTACACCCGGAAGTCCCGCTACGCCCCGCAGCTCCAGCGGTGGCGTCGCTACTTCGGGGACCGGATGCTCGTGCTGACCACCGACGAGCTCGACGCAGACGGGGTCGGCACCTGCCAGCGGATCTTCCGGTTTCTCGGCCTGGACGATGCGTTCGTGCCCGACGTGGAGCGACGCTGGAACGCAGGAGGCGCCCCCCGAGGCCTCAAGGTCGAGGGGCGCCTCCATCGTGCGTTGATCGCCTTCGGAGCCCGAGTCCCCCCGGCCTACCGGCGGCAGGTGCGGGACGCGTTGTTCCCGCGCGTCGAGCTGGACGAGGCCCTGCGCCGAGAGGTCACCGAGCGCTTCTTCGGGCCGGACATCGCCCACACGGAGGCGCTCCTGGACCGGGACCTCGGCGCCTGGCGGCGCTAGCGCCAGCGACCGCCGCGGTACACCGCCACCGTGCCCGGGGTCGGCGGCGCGTTCAGCACCCGGGCCACCGCCCACTTCGCGGCGCGCTGCTGGCGGGGGTTCAGCTCCTCCATCGCCGCGCGCTGGGCCCGGACCGCGTTCCGCTCGAGCTTCACCTCGACGGCCTGGACGGCGGCGAGCGCCTGGGCCTTGGCGCGGTGGTGTCCGCGCCAGCCGCGCCGGGACCGACGCGACGCCTTCGCCAGGTCCGCCCTCGCGTCCGCGAGCTGGGCGAGGAGACGGGCCTCGCGGGCTTCGTAGTTCGTCTCGATCGCCGCCAGGGCGACCGCCTGGTCGGGCCGCAGCCAGGTCGCGTTCTTCACCGCCGCGACCAGCTCACTCCGCGCGACGAAGCGCGTCGGCGCGTGGCGGGCGGACGGCGGGCCGTCGTAGGTGCTCCGGGGGCCGGGGCCCCGCGCGCTGGCGAGGCTCGGCACCGCGAGGGTGGCAATCAGTCCAAGGGTCGCGATCAGGGAGGGGTGGGTTCGCATCGTTCTCTCTCTTTTCGGGTCGGTCCAGTCCGACGTCCTCAGAGAGAGCAGAGGGCGTGCCAACCCCATCGATTACGTGATTTCAAGCAGTTACGGATCGCCACGCCCGCCACCCGGCTCGCGCTCCTGCAGGATCCTGCAGACCCACCTGCAGGCCCCCGCGGCTCAGCTCAGGCCGTGGACCCTGAGCTTGTCGTACAGGCTGCGCTCGCTGATCCCGAGACGCTCGGCCGTCTGTTTCCGGTTGCCGCCCACCGCCGCCAGCGCTCGCCGGATCGCCTCCCGCTCCGCCTCGACCAGCGTCACCGCCTCGGACGGACCGTCGGACGGGCCGTCGAACCCCGGGATCCCCAGGACGAAGTGCTGGGGACCCAGCGCCGAGCCGCCGGCAAGGATCGCTCCCCGCTCCAGAGCATTGGACAGCTCCCGCACGTTCCCCGGCCACCGATACGCGCGGAGTCGCTCGAGGGCTCCATCCCCCAGGTGCAGCCCGCTGCGCCCCACGCGCGGCCCGATGCGGGCCAACAGCCCGTCCACCAGCGCCGGTAACGCGTCCAGGCGGTCCCGGAGCGGCGGCAGCATCACGGGGAACACGGCGAGCCGGTGGTAGAGATCCTCCCGGAAGCGCCCCTCCCGGATCTCCGCGCCCAGGTCCCGGTTCGTCGCCGCCACCCAGCGCACGTCGGCCTCGATGGTGCGCGACCCGCCGACGCGCTCGAACGTCCCCTCCTGGAGCACCCGGAGCAGCTTCGCCTGCAGGCGCACCGGCATCTCGCCGATCTCGTCCAGGAACAGCGTCCCCCCCTCGGCGAGCTCGACGCGACCTCGACGCTGCGCGGTCGCCCCCGTGAACGCGCCCTTCTCGTGGCCGAACAGCTCGCTCTCGAGGAGGTTCTCGCCCAGGGTCGCCGCGTTCACCGCCACGAAGGGCCCGTCCGCGCGGGGGCTCCAGCGATGGACCGCCCGCGCCGCCACCTCCTTGCCCGTCCCGCTCTCTCCGAGGAGCAACACGGACGCCTCCGTCGGCGCCACCTGCTTCAGAGCGTGCACCACCGGCTCCATCGCGGCGCCCGCGGTGACGAACCCATCCGCGGATGCCGCCGGCTGGGCCGCGACCCGTCCGGCCAGGCGACGATGCTCCAGCGCCCGGCCCACCAGCAGCTCCACCTCGTCGGGACCGGAGACGGGCTTCGCCAGGAAGTCGAACGCGCCGAGCTTCATCGCCGCGACGGCGTTGCTCCAGGTCCCATGGGCCGTGAGCACGATCACCTCCAGCTCGGGCTGCTCCCGCTTCGCGTGCTCCAGCAGCTCCATGCCGCCCAGGTTCGGCATCTGCAGATCCGTGATGAGCACGTGGTAGGCGCGCTTGCGCAGCAGGGCGAGCGCCTCGATGCCGTCGGAGGCGAGGGTCACGCGATGGCCCGCGTCCCGGACCACCTCCCCGAGGAAGCTGCGGATGCCGGGTTCGTCGTCGGCGATGAGGATGTGGGCGCTCACGGGCGGGGCTCCAGGGTGATGCGGACCAGCGCGCCGCCGCGGGGGGCGTCCAGCGCCTCGATGCGGCCGTTGTGCTGCTCGACCACGCGGCGGGCGATGGCGAGCCCGAGGCCCGTGCCGCGGGTCTTGCTGGTGTGGAAGGGCTCGAAGATCCGCGCTCGTTGCTCGGGCGCGAACCCGGGCCCGTGATCGCGGACCTCCACGCGCAGAGCCGAGCCGTCCATCGACGCGGAGACGATCACCTCCCCGTCCGCCGACGCCTCGAGGCCGTTGCGCACGAGGTTCTCGATCGCCTGGGGGAACCAGTCGGGGTCGAGGGACCACCGCGGGAGCGCCCCTACCTCGACCCGGAGGCGCGGCTCCCCCAGCCGCTCGGCCAGCGCGCTCAAGATGGCGGCCGGGTCCTGGAGGCTGGTGTTCGGCTCGGCCATCCGGGCGAACGCGAGGATCCGGGTCGTGAGTCTCTCCAGCCGTTCGGCCTCGCTCACCACGAGCGACGCCTTGCGGTGGAGCCCCTCGTCGTCACGCACCCTGCGCTCCAGCAGCTGCGCGTGACCCTTGAGCGACGCCAGCGGGTTGCGAATCTCGTGGCCCAGCACCGCAGAGAGCTCACCGAGCGAAGCGAGGTGGCGCTCACGCTCCCGCTCGATGGCGGCGGCTTCTTCGGCGACGGACTTGCGCCACACCACCCCGGCCAGGCCGAGCAAGGCGATGCCGGCGAACCAGCCGAATGCGAGGGTGCGGGTGGCGCCGGAGCGGAGCGAGTCCGCGATGGGGTCCCGGTAGACGAGGAGGACCTGCGGGCCAGGAGGACCCTTGCGTGCGCGACGGCCACGCCGGGGTCGGGTGAGGAGGGCGACCCCCTCGTCGACTCGGACGGGCTCGTCGGGACGCAGGCCGACGAGCCCGTCGAGGTCGGCCTGTCCGGCGCGCTCGAGGAGGCGGCCGTCCCGCACGAGCCCGATCGCCACGAGCCCGTCCGCCGACTCATCTGCATGGATGTCCGCCAGGGAGGTCCCGCCTCCGGACTGACGCAGGGCCCGCGACGCCGCGTTGGCCATTCGATTGCCATAGGTGCGTTCGAGCTGAGCGGCGGCGTGGCGCGCCTGGAGGAAGCTCGCGGTGGTCGCGCTGAGCAGGGCCACCACGATGGCGACCGCCACCACGAGGGTGGCCCAGCGCTGCCGGAATGGGGCGGGAGAGGACACGGCGGCGATGGTACTCCCGAGGGAAGCGACACCGCCCCGGGAGCACGGAGCTCCCGGGGCGGGTCGGGGCGGCGGAGTGGAGGAGGGACGCCGCCCAGGGTGTTGGAGGGTCAGTCCGCGCAGTCGCCGCCGGGGCCCCCGGCGCCGTGGAAGCCAGCGCCGTGGCCGCCTCGCTTGTGGCCCTTGCGCTTGCCCCGCTTGCCCTTCTTGCCCTTGAACTCGGCCTTGTTCGCCTCGAAGGTCGCGGCCTGCTCGGGCGTCAGGACGTCGAGGATGTCCGCGTGCATCACCTCCTTCTGGGCCCGGATCTGGGCGCGCAGCTCCTTGATCTGCTTGCGGGTGGGAGCGTTTGCCTCCTTGAAGTCCGCCTGAATGGCGGCGATCTCGGCGACCTGGGCGTCGGTGAGGTCGAGGGTCTCGGTCATCCGCTGCAGCCGCTTCTCACCGCGGGTCGGTCCGTCCTTGGCGACGGAGACGACGTCGGGCTCGTTGGCGTCGGCGACGGCGAACGCAACCGGGACGGCAAGGAACAGGGCGAGGGCGGCGGTCGTGGTCTTGAGGAAGGTCATGGCATCTCTCCTTGTCGGGGCGCGGTGATTCGCGCCGTCGGTCAGAGAGAGAGCAGAGGGCGTGCCAGGACAGCTCAACGTCACGCAAGACAATGAAAATATTGTGTTTACACCGCAACCAAACCACTGCACGGACAGGGCCGGATCTGCGAAGTCCTGCAGGCCACCTGCAGGATCCCGCAGGCCCGAGCAGCCCGCCTCAGCGGTAGTCGGCCGGGTCGATGCCGTGGCTCTCCAGCCAGCGATAGACCTGCTTGCGGGATCTCCCCACCGCGCGCGCGAGGGGGGCCACGGCACCCCGGTGTGCCGCAAGCAGCGCCACCAGCTCGTCGCGGGTGGGCGGCCCGGCCACTTCCTGAGGGCTCGGCTCCGTCGTGGCCACGGCGCGGTCCCTCGCGGAGGGGCTCGCGGCACCCTTCGGCGCAAAGCTCACCAGCCGACCCGCCACCAGCTCCACGTCGAGCTCCGCGCGTCCCGCGCCCTGGACCCGCAGCTCGGCCGCGACCTTGAGCAGCTCGCGCACGTTGAAGGGCCACTCGTGCAGGAGCAGCGACTCCGCCAGGTCCGCGGTCAGGGGGGGCGCCTCCTCACCGAGCGCTCCCACCAGCAGATCGAGCACGTCCTCCCGCCGGTCTGCGAGCGTGGGCAGCCGCACCACAACCTCCGCGAGGCGCGCGTACAGATCCCCCCGGAAGCGTCCGTCGCGGACGGCGTCCTCCAGGTCGACGCTCGTCGCCGCCACGATGCGGGCGTCCACCGTGACGGGTCGCGTCGCGCCCACGGGGACGACCTCCCCCTCTTCGACCGCGTGGAGGAGCTTCGGCTGGAGGCTCGCCGGCAGGTCCCCGATCTCGTCGAGGAACAGCGTCCCGCCATCCGCCTCCCGGAACACACCGGCGGTGTCGGTCTTCGCGCCGGTGAAGGCCCCCGCGAGGTGCCCGAAGAGCTGGCTCTCGGCGAGCTGGGCCGGGATGGCCGCGCAGTTGACCTGGACGAAGGAGCCCCGCCGCCCCGACGCCTCGTGCAGCGCCCGCGCCGCGACCCCCTTGCCCGTCCCCGACGAGCCCAGGAGCACGACGGACACCTCCGCCGGCGCCGCCCGCCCCAGCGCGGCCCGGAGCGATCGCACGGCCGGCGCGGTGCCGAGGAGCCCGGGGAGCGGCAGGTCGCCCCCGGTCGCGGGGATCTCCCGGTAGAGGAGCAGGGTGTCGCCGAGCCGCACGACGTCTCCGTCGCCGAGCGGCGCGGGGTGGTGCGGAGGCTGGGGCTGGCCCCGCACCGACGTCCCGTTGCGTGACCCGAGGTCGGTGACCGTCACGACGGAGCCGCGGCGCGTCACCCTGGCGTGGGCCCGAGAGAGCAGTGGGTCGTCGGGCAGCGCGAGACCACCGTCCGGGGCGCGGCCGAGGGTGAGGTCCCCGTCGCGCAGGACGTGGACCCGATCACTCAGCGTCCCCGCGGAGAAGAGGACCCGGAGCGTCGGGACGGACGCGGCCCGCTGACTGCGGGGGCGACGCGCGACGGTGGTGGCAGGGACATCCGACACGCCGCGAGTGTAGACGCGGTCGGGAGCGGCGATCAGCGAGGCTGACGGCGCGCGACGAGCCCGGGGATGAGCAGGATCAGGATCCCGAGGAGGATCTCGGCCGTCCGGGTGGAGGTGGACGGCTCGACCGAAGCGAAGCCCACGCCAATGTCGCCGTTCACGAGCGCCTCCTCGGGCGTGAACTGGTCGAGGATCGGGGCGCAGGTCGGCTGGCCGCTGATGCCGGGGACACCGGCGAACCCCTCGTCGCAGACGCAGGTGGGGAAGCCGTTCGCGTCCACGCACTCGCCGTTGCCGCCGCAGGTGTCGTCCAAGCAGCCGGTGCCGGGCTCGACGCCCAGGTCCTCCCCCGTGAACAAGGTGTGGTCGAGGCGCTGGCAGGTGATTTCCGGGATCCCGGTCCCGGTGTCCAGGCCCGGCTGGACCACCTCGCGCGCCGCCCACCCCTCGGGGCAGACACAGCCCGGCCCGCTCTCGGTCTCGGCGCACATGGCCCCGGGTCCGCAGTACGTGGCCCCGCAGGGACCGAGGCCGCTGGTCGCGCCGCACGAGTCGACGGGGGCATTGCCCGACAGGTCGATCGAGCTCTGGATGTTCCCGCCCCTGCTCCGCTCGAAGAACGGGTCCTCGTCCATCTCCCAGGGGGACAGGCGCGTGTACATGCGCGTGAGGTTCGTGTGGCTCGCCTGCAGCTGGGTGAGCCACTCGTCAGCCTCGGAGAACTGGCCCAACCCGGCCCACACGACCGGCCCCGCGTACTCGGTGAAGAAGGCGGCACCGCCCACCCCGTCGGCGAGCCAGGACGCCACCGCGAAGTAGTTGGACTCCTGGCTGAACTGGTCGTACCGGAGCCAGGCGGGGTCCATGAGGAGGTTCGCGTAGTTGCCCGACTGATAGCGGTCGTCCGCCGCCACGAACGCGGTGATGGCCATCTCAGGCTCGGCCCCGACAGCGGTGAGGATGAGGGGGATCATCGGCGCGTCGCCCTCGTAGCTCATGCGGATGGGCGCGATGTCCGACACGCCCGTGCCCGGCGCGAGCTTCATCGCGAGGAACTTGCTGCCCGAGGTGACGTACTCGGCGATGTAGGGCTCCATCGACTCGGTGATGAAGTAGCCCTCGGTGTTCAGCCACTCGATGAGAGCGTCCGGGTCGTCCGAGGAGACCACCGTGGGCTCGTAGGGCCCGACGCGGTCGATGTCCTCGACCTGGACGGGGTCGTAGTCGTCGCCGTAGCCGCCGAGGCCCGAGGAGGCACAGCCGAGCACCGCGGTGGGCGCGAGCATCGCGGCATCGAGGGCGTCGAGGGAGGGGCCGAGGTGCAGGGCCGGGTCGATGCTCGCCACGGGCGACGCGGAGCAGCCCCGCGCCACGCTCCGGCACACGCTCCCCTGCCCGGTGAGCTGGGGCGCCGTCGCCGCGTCGATGAGGTTGAGCACCTGCTCGGGGACGACCTCGAGCTCCGGCGTCGACGGGACCGGCACGACCCAGGCGAAGTCGGCGGGGTCCCCCGTGTAGCTGATCTCGACGGTGGTGGAGATGATGCCCTCGGGGTCGACCTCGAAGAGGATCCGCTCCGAGTTCTGCTCGACGGGGATCGGCAGCGGGCCGGCGTTGCAGAAGACGCCTCCGCAGGCCAACGCCGGCGCGGGGGAGAGGAGCGCGGCCACGAGGGCGGCGAGGGGCACGGACGGCTGGCACGGTGAGCGCATGAGGACCTCGGTGATGACTGCTCCACTCCGTTCTCACGACGCGTGCCGGGCGACCGGGCAGCCAGCCGCCCGCTGGCTCGCCCGCCCCTGGACGGCCCTCCTCGCGGCCCTCCTCGCAACGCCCTTCGCCGGCTGCGACCCGGCGCCCGACTGCCGGGTCCGCCAGGTCCCCACCGCCCAGGCGGCCCCATCCGCCGGCGATGGCCTCGTCTCGGTCGACACCCTGCTGTGGCTGCGCGTCGAGCCCCTGGACGGCGAGATCCGCTGTCTCGTCAACGAGGTGGCCCTCGTCGACCTGGACGAAGGGCAGGTGGACATCGACCACGCCTTCCGGGTCGACAGCCCGGGGCGCGTGCTGTCCGCGTGGGAGCCCGCCGCGCCCCTGCGCCCGAACGCCGACCACGAGCTCCGGTGGACCGCCAATGACGGGACCGGCAGCCAGCTGACCGGCGTCGTCTCCTTCCGCACCGCCGACGCGGACTACATCCCCCCTGCGCCCCTGCCCCCGACCCCAGTGAGCTGGTACGCGCAGCTCGACGGACCACGCCTCGGCGTCGACGCGGCCGACGCGGTGGACTTCAACGACTCGCTGTCGCTCTGGCTCGACGGGGGGCGCTTCGTGCTCATGGAGCCCGCGAGCGGAGTGGTCGACGACGCCCCGGACGAGGTGCCCGACGAGGTCTTCCGCATCGGCACCCGCGGCTACATCTGGTCCGGCGAGCCCCTCCCCGCCGGGAGGACCGTGGAGTACCGCTACGCGAGCGTGGCGCTGGACGGGACGGTGTCGGAGTGGGGGCCGCCGGTCCCCTTCGCCGTCCCCCTCCCCAGAACCGCCGACGAGGGAGTCTTCGAATGAGCCGCCTGCTCCCCCTCCTCCTCGCCGTGGTGTGCGCCCTGCCAACGCTCGCCGCCGCCGACGACCTCGAGTCCCGCTACCAGGCCCACGAGTTCCCCGAGTGGCGCCCGATGCTGATCCGCCAGGCCGAGGGCGAGATCGCCCCGCTGGCCGGGATGTCGGCCGGGTTCGGCGGCGCCGCGATCGTCGCCCATGTCGGGACACCGCTGCGCGCGCACTACGCACCCCAGGTGGGGCTCATGATGTTCGGGCTCAGCACGTTCCACGCCGTGCAGGTGTTCTCCATCGGGTCCGTACGGCTGGGGCTCACGCATGCGTCCACTGCCCGCAGCCTCCGCTCACGGACCCGCGGCGCGGCCTGGACGTTCGGGGTGGCGGGAGGGGCGCTGTCGGTCGCCCTCGGGTTCGCGGCGTTCGCGCTCGCGACGAACGTCGATCCGGCGCTGGGCTTCGCGGTGGCCAACGTGCCCCTCTCCCTGGTGACCGCGTCGATCGGACTGTCCATCTGGGCGGAGCGTCTTCAACGGGTGCACCTGGGGCGCGATCCGTTCCTGACGGCGCGAGGCCGGCCACGACCTCGAGTCATGGCCGGCCCCGGGCTGGTCGTCGTGCGCTGGTAGGTCCTGGGGCGGTCCGCCCCTACCAGACCCCGGTGAGCCCCATCCGCACGCCGCCGTCGAGCGTCGGGGTCACGTGCGGCGTCAACCACAGCGCGGCCTCGGCGTTCTTCAGGCGTCCACCGCGCCCGCCGATCACCGGGAACAGGCCCCGCTCGGTGGGCGACGCCTTGATCGCGTTCGTGGCGTAGAGCACGCCGAACACCGCGCTCGCGACCCCCAGCGCCACGTCCACCCCTCCGATGGCGAGCGTCGTGATGCCGGCGGGGATGTGCAGGTACGCGTCCTGCACCTGGCCCTGGAGCAGGGCGTACTCGGGCGGGAAGAGGCTGAACCGGCTCAGCATCATGATCCCCGGCACGAGATAGCTGAGGGACGCGAAGCCCATGACCGCCTTGACGGTCTGGATGTCGGCGCCGGTGCTCGCGGTGATGAGGGTGGGGATGGTGATGGCGAGCGACGGCACGCCCATGTGCACCCCGAACTGATACATGTACTCGCCGAGGAGCCCCTTGATGACGGGCGCCGGGCCGGGGTCGGGGCTCGTGTAGGGGATGTGGGCGACGGAGGTCTGGGTCGACAGGACGGGGGCAAGGGCGCCGACGCGCTGGACGTCGTTGAGCGCCGTGTCCCGGGCGAGCTGGTCGCCGCCGATGGTCAGGCCGATGCCGACCGCGCCGAACACGAACCCGGCCGGCGTGCTCTTGCCACCCCAGCCGTACACCTCCGGGTCCCAGCCCTCGAAGCCCTTGGGCAGGTCCTCCTTGGTCACGCCGGTGCTGCCGATCTTGCGCTCGCCGCCGGCGTCCTTCTGCTCCCCCACCTCGGCGACGGCGGCCTTGGCGGCGTCCACGTCCCCGCCGGGCAGGGCGGCCTGGAACTCCTCGGTGGCGATGGTCCCGAGCACGAGGCGGCTCGCCTGGTCGAAGGCGCGAACGAAGCCGGCCTCGAAGGGGTCGTCGAACCGCATGAGCACCGTCGTCGACTTGCCGTCGGCGGTGTAGGGCGCCTCGCGGGTCCAGGACGGCTCGTCGGAGCCAGCGGGGAAGACCGACAGGTGGAAGTTGAACCAGAACGAGTGGCGGACGACGCCCATGATCGGCTGCCCGTCTCCCCACATGGCCGTGAGCTTGATGTGCACGCGGGGCAGGGACGGGTCGGGCTCGGTGCGGGCGTCGTAGCCGGCCGCCTTGAGCACGTCCACGAGCCACGCGGACACGACGTCGGGCGGGTCCGCGGTCTTCTGGGCGCCGGAGAAGATGCCGATGGGCATCCCCATGTTGTTGCGCTCCTGCGCGATGAGGTTCGGCTCCTTGCCGCCCTTCTTCTCCTCCCGCGCGTCCTCGAAGGTGACGACGACGGGGGTGGCGAGCTCGGCGGCCGGGTCCGGCGGCTCGTACATGAGGCGGACCTTGCGGCCGGCGTGGGCGTCGGTGGCGAACAGGGGGACGGTCAGGGCGGCGATGAGCGCCGCGAGCAGCATGCGAAGGGTCATGGGTCCTCTCTCCTCCCAGGGTCACGGGTGCCCTGGCGTTGCAACACCAGAGAGCAATGGCCGTGCCACTCGGGGCGCTGGAGAGCAGTGCGCCGTTCAGCGAGGGAGGACCTGCGAGGAGTGGTGGGACCGTCCCGGGACGGTCACACCGGGACGCACAGGGCGCGCACCCGCTCGGCGTCGGCGGCGCGACCCAGGCGGCGCCAGTGGTCTTCGGCGAGGCGCAGGGCCAGGGCGCGTCGGGGACCATCGGCCACGAGGCCTGCCTTCTCGGCGAGCTCGGCGACCTCCCGGTCCAGCTCGTCGGTCGCGGCGAGGAGGGAGGACGCCCGAGCGAACGTCGCGTCCCAGCGATCGAGGTCTCCCCGGTCCCACCAGCAGCGGAGCAGGGCGAGGTGCGCGGTGGACTCCAGCATGGCGCGGTCCCGGGCGGCGAGCTCGTCGGCGACGGCGAGGAGATCGGCGACGGCGTCCTCCGTCCGCCCGAGATCCACCTGGACGAGGGCCCGGTTCAGGCGCGGCAGCAGCGCGTGGAGCGAGCCGGTGCGGCCGAGGATCTCGGAGGCGGCGGCGTAGTGTCGCTCGGCGGCGTCCAGATCCCCTTCCAGGCGGGCGACCTCTCCGAGGTTCGTGTGGGCGTGGCCCTGGTTCGTGCGGATTCCGAGCTCGGTGGCGACGGCGAGGAGGGTCTCCAGCGGCGGACGCGCGGCGGCGGCGTCTCCGCGCTTGATGGCGATCACGCCGGCGATCATGAGGCAGTTGGCGATGCCGTGGCGCTGCCCGACGCGCTCGTACCCGGCGAGGGCTCCGAGGACCAGGCGCTCGGCTTCGCCGTAGTCGCCCAGGCGCATGGCCACCATCCCCAGGTGCTCGCGGGCCTGCCCGGCGAGGCGGGCGTCGCCGACGGCCTCGGCACGGTCCAGGGCGTCGCGGATCAAGGCGTGGGCGGCGTCCGCTTGCCCGGCCCGGTCTTCGAGCATGCCCCGCCGCAGATCGGCTTCCACGGCGACGACAGGCCAGCGGTGCCGGGCAGCGTGGGCAGCAGCCCGCTCGATGAGGGCGCGGGCTTCGTCGAGGTCACCGAGCCGGAGGTGGGCTTCGGCGGCCACGAGCCAGCCGCGACCCCACTCGGCGTCGTCGGCGGGGAGGGAGGCGAGGGCGGCCTCGCGCTGCCGGATGCGCGCGAGGCAGCCCCGGTAGTCCCCCTGGCGCCGGCGGTCCTGGGCCTCGGCACGCAGCAGGGGCGCGGCCTCGGCGATGCGGCCCTCTGCGACGAGCAGGCGACCGACGCGCCCAGACCGGTCGCCCCGAGCCCGCAGGGCGTCGATGAGCGCGGGACGCAGGGAGCCGGCCGTGGCCGCGGCGGCCTCGCGGATGGCCGCGTGAGCGAAGACGAGGCGCCCCGGAGGCAGCCGCACCAGGCCTCGGTCGGCGAGCCGTCGAGCGACGCCCGCGATCGGCACGCCCAGGACGCCGCACAGCTCGGTCCACTCGCCGCGGTCGACGGAGAGCCCCAGGAGGCCGGCGACGCCCACCGCGGGACCGGACGAAGCGAGCGCATCAGCGTAGGGAGCCGCGTCGAGCCGGAGCGCGCCGAGCCATCCGCGGGGTCCCGGGGCGAGATCGCGCAGGTCGGCGAGGAGCGAGGCGGCGACGAGGGGCGAGCCGCCCGCGGCGTCCACGATCTCGCCGACCAGGCCCGGGTCGAGGGGGAGCGCAGCGCCGAGGCTGTCGGCCAGGGCGACACGATCGAGGGGACCTGGGCTGAGCGCCGGGCCGAGGGCGGTGATGCGTGCGCGGGTCGCGTCGTCCACGAGGTCGTCGCGGACGGTCAGGACGACGAGGACCGGCAGGTCGGAGGCGAGGATCGCTTCGGCGAGGAGCAAGGCGTCACCGCCGCCGTGGGCGTCGTCGAGGACGACGAGGCAGCGGGGCTCGGGGATGGCCGCGAGGACCCGAAGGACAAGCCCGCGGCGCTCGGCGGCGGAGCCGGGAGCGACGCCCCCGAGCCAGCGGGCGAGGTCGACACGGTCCGGGGTGGTCAGCGCCCGAGTGAGGGGGTGGGCCGCGAGCCACCGAGAGCGGGCGGGGAGATCGAGGGGGCCGGCGTACCCGAGAAGATCGGCGAGGAGGTCCCCGAGGCGACCGACGCCGTCGGGGTCCGCGGCGAAGCCGCTGCGGGCCGCACCCTTCTCCTCGACGCCGGCCGCGAAGGCGCGGGCGAGGCGGGTCTTGCCCATCCCGGCCGCGCCACTCAGGACGAGGGCGCGCGGGGAGGCCGCGGCGTCCAGGGCGTCGGCGAGGGCCGTGCGCTCGGCCCCACGGCCTCGCAGCGGGAGACCACGCAACCGCACGAGGCCGAGGCCGATGTCCGGAGGCGGGGGGATGAGGGCCGGAGGAGGGGTGGGGACGACGGGGCCCGGGAACGAGCGCAGTGCCGCCGCGGCGCTCAGCGGGCGGTCGGCGGGCTCCCGAGCGAGGAGCATGGACACCCAAGCCCCGAACGGACCCTCGACGGTCCCCGCCGGAGTCCCGAAGCGGTGGGCCACGGCGAGCTCGTCCCATGTCCCGTGGCCGTGGGGGGGCGCTCCGGTCAGGGCTTCCCAGACGACCGCGCCGACTGCGTAGAGATCGGTCCAGGGGCCTGCGGGCCCGCCCTCGAACAGCTCGGGCGCCATGTAGGCCGGGGTCCCGGCGAGGTCGGCCACCCCGCCGAGCCGGGCGATGCCGAAGTCGGCGAGGAGGAGCCGCTCGCGCCCGGCGCGGTCGGTGGCGAAGAGGACGTTCGCCGGCTTCACGTCGCGGTGGAGGACGCCCCGCGCGTGAGCGTGCGCCAGAGCCGCGAGGAGCGGCGGAACCCAGGAGAGATCGTGGCGCGCGGAGAGGTCCGACAGGCGGTCCCGCAGGGTGCCGCCGTCGGCGAGCTCCATCGCGAGCCACCCGCCCGAGGGGAGGAGCCCATGGTCGAGGATCCGGACGACGTTCGGGTGGTCCAGGGCGGCGACGGCGCGGGCTTCGTCGTCGAACCGGCCCTGGGTGGCGTCGGTCCCCTCCCCCGCCGCGACCACCTTGAGGGCGACGTCCAGGCCCGAGCGGTGCGTCGCCCGCCACACGGCCCCCATCCCTCCTCTGCCGAGGAGCGGCCCGACCTCATACCCGGGGACGTCCGGAGTCACGCCGAGGTTGTAGCGCAGCCGTGGCGCTCCATTTAGTCAACAGCCTTGACCAACTGATAAACCCCCTTTACCTTCAGCCCGTGACCGACACCCCGTCCCCCTCCCGCGACGCCCTGCTCGCGTCCATCCGCGCCCTCGAGCCGAGCACCCTCGGCCACGTGCTCACGCGCTCGGCCCGGCTGCTGAACCACCGCGTCGTCACCGCCGTGCACGCCCAGGGGTTCACCGAGGTTCGGGAAAGCTGGCTGGGGATGCTGCGCCACATGGACCCGGACGGCGTCCGCAGCACCGTCCTCGCCGAGCGGCTCCAGGTGAGCAAGCAGGCGGCCGGCCAGCTCGTCAGCGAGCTTGAGCGCAAGGGCTACCTGGAGCGCATCCCCGACCCGTCCGACGGGCGGGCAAAGCTCGTGCGCATCACCCAGCGGGGCCTCGACGCCTGGCTCGCGGGTCTCGAAGCCTTCCGCGCGCTGGAGCGTGACCTGGCCGACGCCATCGGCCCGGACGCCCTCGCCGCCCTGCGACTGCACGGCGCGGACCTCCTCTCCTTCCTCGAAACCGACGCTGCCCCGCAGCCCTGATGGGCCGTCCCCCAATGGCCCCTGGAGACCCCTCGATGTACGACCTCAAGATCACCGGCGGCACGCTCGTCGACGGCTCTGGCTCCGCCCCCCGCACCGGCGACATCGCGATCAAGGACGGCCGCATCGTCGCCGTCGGCGACTGCCCCGGCGACGCGGCCGAGACCCTGGACGCCACCGGCTGCATCGTCACCCCGGGCTTCGTGGACGTGCACACCCACTACGACGGCCAGGTCACCTGGGACTCGGACATGGCGCCGAGCTCGATCCACGGCGTGACGACGGCGGTCATCGGCTCGTGCGGGGTGGGGTTCGCGCCGTGCCGTGCAGAGGACCGTGACCGCCTCATCCGCCTCATGGAGGGCGTCGAAGACATCCCGGGCTCGGCGCTGGCGGAGGGCATCCAGTGGAACTGGGAGTCCTTCGGCGAGTACATCGACGCGGTCGATGCGATCCCCCACACCATCGACATCTGCACCCAGGTCCCCCACGACGCCCTGCGGGTGTACGTGATGGGCGATCGGGCCATCGCCGAGGAGCCCGCCACCGCCGACGACATCGCCGAGATGCAGCGCGTCCTCGGGGAGGCCCTCGACGCGGGAGCCTTCGGGTTCTCCACCGGCCGCTCGGACAACCACCGCTCGGCGGGGGGGCTGCCCACCCCGGCGTCCGAGGCCCACGAGTCCGAGCTCGTCGGCCTCGCCGAGGTCTTCGCCGGCCGCGAGCACGGCGTCCTGCAGTTCGTGAACGACTTCGACATCCTCGACGGCGACGAGCACTTCCACCGCGAGTTCGACCTCGTGGAGGCGATGGCCCGGGCCGGCGGCGGGCGCCCCCTGTCCCTGTCGCTCATGCAGCGCGACCAGAGCCCCGACCAGTGGAAGTGGGTCATCGACCGAGTCGAGACGCTGCGCAACGAGGGGCTGCCGGTGCACTTCCAGTGCGCGCCCCGCGGGATCGGCGTGATCCTCGGGCTCGAGGCGACATTCCACCCCTTCGTGGGCTTCCCGTCCTACAAGAAGATCCACCACCTGCCCCTCGCGGAGCGGGTGGCGATCATGTCCGACCCGGACTTCAAGACGCAGCTCCTGAGCGAGAGCAGCGAGCCCCTGGCGGGCGACGGCAGCTCCATCCCGCCGCTCGCCGACATGCTGCTCCAGGCGATCAGCTGGATCGTGTGGCGGGTGTTCAAGCTGGGCGAGACGCCGAACTACGAGCCGGACCTGTCCACCTCGATCGGATTCCAGGCGAACGCCGAGGGCCGGGACGCGCTGGACGCGATCTACGACGCGATGCTCGAGGACGACGGCCACGCGCTGCTGTACTTCCCCATCTACAACTACCTGGAGGGGAACCTCGAGAACGTGGGGACGATGATGAAGCACGACGCGGCGCTGCCGGGCCTGTCGGACGGGGGAGCCCACGTGGGCACCATCTGCGACGCGAGCTTCCCCACCTTCTACCTGACCCACTGGGTGCGCGACCGCGACCACGGCCGGGTGCCGGTCGAGCAGGCGATCCACTGGCAGACGGGGCGGACGGCGGAGTACATGGGTCTCTCGGACCGCGGGACGCTCGAGGTGGGCAAGCGCGCGGACGTGAACGTCATCGATCTCGACAACCTGCGCCTGAACCCGCCGACCCTGGTGGAGGACCTCCCCGCCGGCGGCAAGCGCCTGCTCCAGTACGCCGACGGCTACCGCGCGACGCTCGTCGCCGGCGAGGTCATCGTCCAGGACGGCGAGCTGACCGGCGCCCGGCCGGGGAGGGTCGTGCGCGCGGGGAGGTAGGATCCCACCGGACGCCCGCTGCGGCGGTGCCACCCGGGGGGACGATGAGACAGCTCCTGATTGCGTTGTGGGTCGTCGGCCTTGCTGCGGCGCTGCCCGCGTCCGCCGAGCGGCGCCCCGGCGCCGACTGGAAGCGGCCAGGGATCCCTGACGGCTCAGCGCTCAGCGCGGTTCTCGATGCGGCCCACACCCCACTCGATGCCGGGGAACCCCTGCCAGGGCGGACGCTCGTCTACGTCCGTCCCGAGAAGGTCGTGTGGGACGACGGCGAGCCCTACACCCAGGTCGTGGTCCAGGACGCGCGGATCGAGCGCGACCCCGAGATCGAGATCGAGAAGGGCCGGGTCAGCATCGCCGCCATCATCCTCCTCGGGCTGCCGATCCGGGAGACCACGGCGGTCGCGACGGGGGCTCTCGAGGTCGAGGGCAAGCTGGTGTTCCTGGAGACCCGCCATGAGCTCGCCATCGAGGGAGCCCTCCCCACCGGCGGCGTCGTGGGGCTGTGGATCGAGCCGGCGTCGAACGGGCGGTATCGGCGCCTGGTTGCCGTTCGAGGCCCCGGCCCCGACCGGATCCAGGGGGTCGCACCGCAGGTCCTGCCCTACGCGATGCAGCTGGAGAACGTGACCCCGGTGATCCACACCCTGGAGCTCCCCCCGACGCCCGAGCTCACGCGACGACGCTGGCAGGCGGTGGCGGCACGGGTCGAGAAGCGGGGCGCCACCGGGCAGGCAGTGTCGAGGGCGGTCGCGTTCCTGGACGGACTCTGGGCTGAGCCAACTGACGACCAGTCGCTGTTCGCGCTCGCCGAGGGGGGACTTCGCGAGCAGCTCGCACTGCGGGACTCGCCGGCAGATCGCCTGTCGCTCATGCGCTTGCTCGCCCAGACCGACCGGGCGACGGAAGCCCGCGCTCACCTGGAGCCCCTCGCCAGCGAACTGCCCTACCAGCCCGAGGTCGCGGTCGAGCTCGCGATGATCGCGGCGGAGACCGGGGACGTGCCCCTCGCCCGCAGGCTGCTCGCCCCCGCCCTCGACGACCCGGAGCAGCCCATCGTGGCGCGAGCGGTGTGCGCCAGGCTCCAGCAGCAGGCGCCGGACGAGGTCGGATGCCCGGAGCCGTCCTACACGAGCGGGACCACACGTACTCCCACCGTGGACTTCGAAGACCTGCTGGCGCAGGGAGAGGACACCCCGTCGTTCGGCCGCGAGTCGCATGTGGTCATGGACAAGCAGCTCCGTGGGGCGGTGCTCGAGTCGGTTCGGGTCGAGAGAGTCGAGAAGACGGGGGCCAACCTCTCGGTGCGCTTCGAGGTCCGCCTCTTGGAGGACCATGCCGGAGCACGCGTGTTCCTGGTCTTCAACCCACCGGGAGCCGGCTGGCTGGAGGGGCCGATGAAGACCGGGGATGACCCTCTCTCGAGATACTTCGTTTACCAGCACACTCGCCCCGACGACCGGGGCTTCGTCTGGTACCTCAAGGCCCTGGACAGGGATGAGCGGGAGCTCCTCGGCTCGCGCGCCGACCCCTTCGATCTCACCCCCCGACCCTGATCCTCAGAGGCGGTATTCGCGCCGCACCTTCCGCGCGACCCGGCGGGCCTCGACGGCCGCCCGTCGCAGTCCCCGCTCGGCGAACTCGTCGAGCCAGGTGAGGGCGTCCTCGGGGGACTCATCCACGAGCGCGCGGTCCTCCAGTCCGGCCACGGCTTCGAGCTGCTCGGCCTCCCACCCCTGCGTCAACAGCAGCTCGAAGGACCTGGCGTGCTCCAGGGGCAAGGCGCGCCCCACCGCGAGCGCCGCCTTCCGCCGCGCCGTGGCGTACTCGTCGGGCTTCATGCTCAGCACCACCCGCAGCACCGGACCCCACTCGTAGGCGTCGTCCACCCCGTGGGCCACGTAGATGAGGACCCCCTTCGCGGCGTTCGTGTACAGCCCGGGATCCCGATCGCTGGTGAGGATCCGCATCACCTCGTCCACGTGGTGCGCGACCGGCGACGACCCCCGCACGCCCGTCGTCCTCCGGCTCCCCCAGAGCAGAAAGCCCGTCCCCACCTGGATCTTGAAGCTCCCGATCAGCAGCCGGAGATACTCGTGGTCGGCGCCCTCGTCCTGACCGAACCACGCGCGCATCCCCTCGATCTGCGCCGAGGTGAACACCGGGACCCTGCCCTTGAGGACCTCCATCGTCCGGTATTCGTTCAGCGCGAGGAAGCCCGCCGCGGCCGCCACGTCCTCGGCCTCGGTACAGAGCACGACCCGCCGGGCAGCGCGGACGACGTACCGGGGATCGCCACCGGGCGCCCCCTCGCTCAGCCACTCCGCCAGCGCCTTCGTGCCCGCCGGACCGAGCTTCATGGCGTCCTTCACCCCCGCGGGGCTGCGCTCGGCGTCCCGCAGCCATCCCTTCGCCCGCTCGAGCTTCGTCTGCTGAGCCCACCGCAGAGGCTCCCCGAGCTCGCAGTCGTCGTGGAATGGCGGCGCGAGCAGCGTCACCCCGGTGAGCGGCACGGGCTCGCGCCCCCCGGCGGCCAGCGCCACCGCCGGCCACAGCGTCGCCAGGATCACCATCCCGATCGTCAGTCGTCGCATCCCCCCGCTCCTCTCAGTCCCGCCACGCCTCCGGCGGGTCGGCCGTCCCGGCCTCCCCCAGCCGTAGGGTCACCGTCGACCCCGCGCCAGCGATCAGCTCGCCGAGGGCGTCCCCGCCGAACACCACCTTGTGGCTCCCCGGGGTGACCTGGGCCACCCAGCGGTCACCCTCGCGGAGCACGCCGAGCACCTCCCCGCCGACGACCACCTTGCCGCCTGCCTCCGCCACCACCGTGAGCGTGCATACGTCCTCCGTCTTGATCGCCTCGGGCGGGAGCAGGTCCGAGATGGGCTGGCCGTTGGCGCAGCCGGGGTTGCCGTAGGTGGTCTTCTCCCCCGCCATGTCGATGGTGGGGCTGCCCGTCTCCACGCCCGAGATCGACGCCTCGGACCGGGTCACCGAGCTGCCGCAGGGCCCGATGTCGATCTGCGTGTCGCTCGACTTCATCGACTCGTAGTCGCCCGACTCCATCGCGTTCATGTTCGTCTGGACGTCCTGCCCGAACTGGCTGAGGCCCTGCCCCGCCGCCATCAGGCCCTGACCGATGGACGCCGCCGTCGTCATCACCTCGAGCGCCGACTTCTTGCGCTTCTTGCGCACCTCGTTGACGACCTGGCCGTTCCGGCTCACCACGGACTGGATGACCTTGCCGCTGCCCTTGCGGCCCCCGCCGCCTCCAGCCGGCATTCCACCGCCTCCCGCCCGCACACCGCCCCCACGGCTCGCCGCCGCCACGGGCTCCGCGCGCTTCTTCGGCTCCGGGGCGACCCAGTCCTCGGGGTCTTCGAGGGTGCAGGGCGCCACGTCCAGGTTCCGCAGCTCGTTCTTGCCGTCCTCGAAGGCGAACTCCCAGCGGAACCGCTTGCCCTCGCGTCGCTTGCCCGCCATCGGCCCGAAGGTCAGGTCGTTCACCCGCACCGTCACGAACGTGCCGTCGTAGACGAGCTCCATCACGTTCGGCTCGTCCCCTGTGCGCCACGAATCGCCGAGGGGGTGCGTGAAGTCCTCGCGACCCCGCACCTTGAGCTTCCCTCCGTCGAACGCCACGAGGAACTTGTGGTCGGGGAAGTTCACCTCGAACTGGCTGTCCTCGTCGTTGCTCAGCACCTCGAACCGCATCTGGAGAGGCAGCTTGTTCGCCCCGTCGCTCAGGGCATCCGACGCCTTGTCGGCATCGCCCTTGCGGATCCGCCACATGGAGCACGCCACGTCCGCCATGTCGTCGTCCCACACGAACTCGGGCCGCGCGCTCCACTCGCCGTCGTGGCCGAGGCCACCGTCGAGGGTCCACCGCGCAGTCCCCCCGACTCCCTTGCCCACCGCCTTGAGCTGGATGAACTTCAGATCAATGGACGGGTCCCACGTCTGGAAGTTCCAGGCGAGGGTGAGGTGCTGCCGCTCGTCCTCGGGCTTGCGGTCCACCAGCTCGCTCGGCTCCAGCCAGTCGGAGAGGAAGAGCTCGGCGACCCCCGACGAGGCCTCGCCCTCGTGCGTCCGGGCGACCACGAAGTCCTCGAGCGTCCGCTCGGTCCGGCCCGAGTCGAGGCGCAGCATGAGCTTGAGGTCCTCGAGATCGCCGAGGGGGTCCTTGCTGTCGATCACGGCTTCCACCACCGCCGTCGATCGACCGAACACGGAGTCCATCGCGAGCCCGCGGAGGCAGGCGACGAAGCCCTGGTCGTTCTTGCCCCGGGTGTCGAGCGTGGTCTCGCCGCAGTCGAACGTCCGCACCACCGCAGAGCCCAGAGACTCGAACGAGCCTCCGGCGATGTCCGTCTTCTGACGGGCGACCGCCGACGAGGGGACGAGCAGGGCGAGGGCGAGGAGCAGGGAGGTGCGCATCCCCGAAAGATACCGGGCTACTCGGGAGCACGGCGCCGGGCCGGACCTCGCCTCGCGCCCCCTGCACCCGGGTGTCATCCTCCGCGCCGTGACCGCTCCCCGCCTCGTCCTCGCCTCCGCCTCACCCCGCCGCGCCGATCTCCTCGGCCGCGCCGGTCTCGAGTTCACCGTCCAGCCCGCGGACATCGACGAGACCCCCGGGGTCGGCGAGGCGCCGGCGGACCTGGTGGAGCGCCTCTCGCTGACGAAGGCGCGGGCCGTCGCGGCGCTCCTCGCCGATCCGCCGTTCCTCGTCCTCGCCGCGGACACGATCGTCGTGCGGGACGGGACCATCCTGAACAAGCCGGGCGACGCCACCGAAGCGAAGGCGATGTTGCGGTCGCTGGCCGACCGCGCGCACGAGGTCATCACCGGCTGGGCCCTGGTCCATCAGGACGGCCGCAGCCTCGCGAGCTACGTGACCACGCGCGTCCACTTCCGGTCCCTGAGCGACGCCGTCATCGACCGCTACGTCGCCACCGGAGAGCCCATGGACAAGGCCGGCGCCTACGGGATCCAGGGCATCGGGGCGATGCTCGTTCGCGCGGTCGACGGCAGCTACACGAACGTCGTCGGCCTCCCCCTCGTGGAGGTGCTCGACGCGCTGCCCACCCTCGGAGGCCCCCGGCGATGAGCGGGTCGGTCGCGGATCGACTGGCTTCTCTGCAGGAGCGCATCGCCGCGGCGGCTGGCCGCGCAGGTCGGGATCCCGCGGACATCACGCTCGTGGCGGTGAGCAAGGTCCACCCCGCCGAGGCCATCGCCGCCGCCCACGACGCCGGGGCCTGCACGTTCGGTGAGAACTACGTGCAGGAGTGGGTGGGCAAGGCCGAGCATCCCCGCCTGGTGGGGCGCGGCCTCGAGTGGAGCTTCATCGGACACCTCCAGCGCAACAAGGTCCGCCACCTGCTGGGACGGGTCGCCCTGATCGAGACCGTCGACAGCGTCCGGCTCGCCCAGGAGATCGACAAGCGCGCCCGCGCCCGCGGCGGGGGCTTCCGCCAGGCGGTCCTCCTCCAGGTCGATCTGGCCGGTGAGGACAGCAAGAGCGGCTTCTCGCCGGCCCGGCTCCGCGACGATCTCCCGGGGCTCCTCACCCTGCCCGGCCTCGATGTCCGGGGCCTGATGCACATCCCTCCCCGCCGCTCCACGCCCGAGGCGACCCGAGACGATCACCGCGCGCTGCGCGCCCTCCGGGACTCCCTCGCCACCGCGCGCCACCCCCTGCCCGAGCTCTCGATGGGGATGAGCTCGGACTTCGAGATCGCCATCGAGGAAGGCGCCACCCGCGTGCGGGTAGGGACCGCGCTGTTCGGGGCGCGCGTTCCGACCGCGCGGTGAGCGCCACCACGGCCCTCGTTTGATACGATCCGGCGCTATGTCGCTAGAACCCGGACAGACCATCGACCGGTACATCGTCGAAGAGGCCCTCGGAGAGCCCGGGTCCTCGACCTCCTACCGCGTCAAGCACTCGATCCAGGGCACGACCCACGTCCTGAAGGTCCTCGCCCCCGAGCTCGCCGCCGAGGACGTCAGGGAGCGGTTCCTCAACGAGACCCGCAGCCTCAGCCGCCTCAAGAAGCCGCACCTCGCCGGGATCACCGACGTGGTGGTGGAGCCGGGCGTCGTGGGCCTCGTGCGTGACTTCTACGAGGGGCGCGACCTGTCGGAGGTACTCGCGGAGAAGGCGCCGATGCCCTTCGACGAGATCACCAGCTACCTCGTGCCGGTGCTGAACGCGCTGCACCAGGTGCACGAGCGCGGGATCGTCCACCGGGATCTGAAGCCGTCGAACATCTTCCTCGCCGAAGGCGACGGGGACCTGAAGCCCATGCTGCTCGACTTCGGCGTGGCCCGTCTCACCGAGCGGACGCTGCGGAACAAGTCGCTGCGCAACGGGCCGAAGGTCGGCACGCCGTCGTACATGAGCCCGGAGCAGGTCCGGTCCGAGCCCGACATCGACCGCCGCTGCGATCTGTGGGCTGCGGGCGTGGTGCTCTACGAGGCCCTCGTGGGCCGACGCGCCTTCGGCGCCGACAACGACTTCGACACCATGCAGGAGGTCGTGAGCGGCTCCTGGGGGGACGAGGCCGGTCGCGGCGCCCTGCCGGACGAGGTCCGCCTCCCGCTCAAGCGCTGCCTGGCCGTGAGCCGGGACAAGCGCTACCCCACGGCCCGCGCCCTGCGCGCAGCGCTCCAGCAGGCCGTCAAGCGACAGCGCCTGAACGCCTGAGCTCGGCTCCCCGAGCCACCCTCCGAAGCTCAGCCGCCCGCTCCGCGTCACCAGGACGATTCCGCGCTGCGATCAGCGTCGCCACCGCGTCCAGATCGCCCAGCGGCACCCCTCCGCGCTCCACCCGCCGGCTCCACCGATCCTCGAAGTCGAGCCAGGGGCACTCGTAGGTCAGGTCGATCGTCTCGGCGCCGCGCCGAGCGCGGAGGTACCACCGACCTCGCAGCTCCTCGAAGCGCAGCGGGGGGGCGACCGGCTCCTCCCAGGACGTCACGTCGAACCCGTCCGCGAGCAGCATGGCGACGAGGGCTTCGAGCGCGTCCACCGGGACGAACAGATCCGTGTCCGATGGAGGCCTCGGCTGCATGTCCGGTCGCTGGAGCGCCACCGAGTGGCTTCCGATCACCAGGAACCGAGCGACGTCGGCGAGGCGGGCGAGCAGGGACGGGGCGACGGGGCTCACGCGCGTCGCGCTCCGAGGGCCACGGGGGGAGTCTGGCGCAGCAGCACCCGCGTGTTCGGGTCCCAGTCCCCGCACAGGTTCCCGTTCGCGTGGAAGACGAGCTTGTAGATCACGTCCGATGCGTGGCGCCGCTTCATCTCCACGTAGTCGGACGTCTCGAAGGTGACGTCCACCCGCCCCCGCCACCGCAACCGCACGTTCCAGTAGTAGTACCCGGCGGTGATGCGCTCGGGCTCCCACTCCCGGTCCGGCGGCAGGACATCGGCGAGGAGATCCTCGATCGGCACCCGCGCGGCAGCCACGTAGCGGGTGGTCGCGCCGGCGCGGTACTCGTCTCCGAGGCGTGACAGCTCCCGGAACACGACGTCGTCGACCCCGAGCCGGTCGGCCAGCTCGAGGTAGCGCCGCACGCCCTCCGCGTCCTCCACCCCACCACGCTGGACCACGCACACCAGGCGCACCGGCGCGATCGCGCTCGCGAGCCGGACCGCGCTCTCCCACACCCCCTGCTCCCGCACCGAGACCCCCTTGCGGAACCGCATGATGTGCTGGTTCTGCGCAGGATCGGCCGCATGGCGCGACATCTCGAAGCGGTCGAGCCCCAGCGACGCCAGCGCGGTGCCGATGCGGCCCCCGGTCGTGCTCGGTGCGAGACCGGCGCCGTTGCTGTAGAGCACCCGCTCGGTCACGGGGCTCGTTCGCTGCCAGTGGCGGAGGATGGCGAGCACGGTGGTGAACCAGTCCGCGTCATCGGTCGACTCGAGGCCCGACAGCGAGAGCCCGAGCGGGAGCCCCTGGAGCTCGCTCAAGGCGCCCTCGAGGGCGTCGAAGTAGGAGGGACCGGGACGGAGCGTGGCCGAGAGCCGCGTGGTGGCTCGGTGGACGAGCGTCTCCGAGCAGAACCGGCAGCGGGCGGAGCAGGGGCGCGCCGAGGCGAACGGCGTGAAGGTGATGGGGAGCGCGAAGGTCCGGGCCTCTCCGCCGAGGAGGTGCTGCACGCGGCGACGGGCGTCGAGCTTGCGGTGGATGGGAGCCCCCAGCGCCTTCAGAGCGGGCAGCGAGGGGGAGCGGCCGAGAAGTCCGAGCTCATCCATGAATATATAGTGTCATCAACACACGAAGCGTTCAAGGACATTCTTCTCCCGCCTCGGGGTCCGGGTCTGGACGGTGTGGCACCCTGCCGCCGATGCCCGATGCAGGCCACTTCGCCGCCGTCGACCTGGGCTCCTCTTCGTTCCACGTCGTGGTGGGGCGAATGGAGAACGGCCACCTGCACGTGGTCGACCGGATCCGGGAGCGCGTGGGCCTCGCTGCCGGCCTGGACGCCGAGAACCGGCTCGACGGGCCCACCGCAGATCGGGCGCTCGCCTGCATCGCCCGCTTCGGCGAGCGGCTCGCGGAGCTGCCGGGGAGCGCGATTCGGGCGGTCGGCACGAACACCCTGCGCCGCGCGAAGAACTCCGCCGAGTTCCTCCAGGCCGCTGAGCAGGCCCTCGGCCACCGCATCGAGCTCATCTCGGGCCAGGAGGAAGCCCGCCTCATCTACCTCGGCGTCTCCCGCTCGGTCCCCCAGTACCCCCGGCGCCGCATCGTCGTGGACATCGGGGGCAGCTCGACGGAGCTGATCCTGGGGCAAGGCGCGAGGCCCATCGAGCGCGACTCGGTCCAGATGGGGCACCTGCGCTGGGCAGTGAAGTACTTCGGCGAGGGGCGGTTCACGGAAGAGGCGTTCGAGGAGGCGCGCACGCGCGCGAGGCTCGAGCTCGGCAGCCTCAAGCGCCGCTATCGGACGCTGGGGTGGGAGGTCGCCTACGGGAGCTCGGGGACGGCGCGGGCCATCGAGGCGATCGGTCGCGAGGCGGGTTGGTCGGAGGACGGCATCACGCCCCGCAGCCTCGCGCAGCTCGAGGAGGAGCTGCTGGACGCGGGGACCGTGGGCGAGCTGCGCGAGCGGGCGCTGCCCGGGCTCAGCTACGACCGGGCGACCTCGATCGCCGGCGGAGTCGCGATCCTGAGCGCAGTGTTCGAGACCCTGAAGATCGAGGAGATGGTCGCGTCCCAGGGCGCGCTCCGGGAGGGGGTCCTGCACGACCTCATCGGCCGGATGCACGACGACGACGCCCGCGACGTCACCATCGCCAACTTCCGGGACCGCTACTCCATCGACCGCCAGCACGCCGCACGGGTGGAGAAGACGACGCTCACGCTGTTCCACCAGGTCGCGGACCCCTGGGCGCTCCACCGACTCGACGGACAGCGGTTCCTCTCGTGGGCCTGTCAGCTGCACGAAGTGGGGCTGTCGGTGAACCACAGCGGCTACCACAAGCACGGCGCCTACCTGATCCGCAACGCGGACATGCCCGGCTTCTCCCGGGCCGACCAGGCGCTGCTCGCCGCGGTCGTGCGCTGCCATCGCCGCAAGCTGCTGCCCGAGCGGGTGGCGCTGCACCTGGGCCCGTCGCAGGTGGAGACAGCGCTGCGCTTCACCATCCTGCTGCGCATCGCCGCGCGCCTGCATCGCACGCGGTCGAGCAAGACGCTCCCCCCTATCGAGATGACCGTGAGCGGCGACGGCACGGAGATCGGGCTGCGCTTTCCGCGGGGCTGGCTCGCCGAGCACCCCCTCAAGCGGGCCGATCTCCTCGACGAGGCCTCGCTGCTCCCCGCCGTTGGCTATTCCCTCGAGCTGACCTGACCGCGTCGGCCTCCCAGGGAGGTCGACGCCAGCGCGACTACCCCACGAACCGCACCGCGTAGACCGGCGGCAGGTGAGTGGTGACCGCACGCCACGCATCCCCTCCGTCTTCGGTCACCCACAAGGACCCCGTCGTCGAGCCGAAGGCGAGGACGTCTCCGGTGCCGTCCACGTCGAGGGCGTGGCGGTAGACGAGGTCGTAGGCGTGCTCCTGGGGCAGCCCGTTCCGCAGGGCCTCGAAGGTCGCGCCCCCGTCCCGCGTCCGGGCCACCACCACCTTGCCGTCCACGGGCACCCGCGTCTCGTCCTTCACCGCGGGGACGAACCAGGCGGTGTCGGGGTCGTGGGGGTGGGCGGCGACGGCGAAGCCGAAGTGGCTGGGGACCGGCTCGATGCCCGCCCAGGTGTGGCCCCCGTCGGCGCTGCGGTAGGCAGCGTTGTGGTGTTGGCACCAGACGACATCGGGGTGGTCGGCGCACAGGGCGATCTGGTGCGGGTCCTGGATGTACGGGTCCGTCGCCCGCTCGGGGGGCATGAACTCGGCGGCCATCCCCTCGGTGTGGACCGCCCAGGAGGCGCCGTCGTCCGTGGTGCTCCAGACGCCCCCGCAGCTCACCGCCACGAGCACCCGCGACGAGTCCCGGGGATCCACGAGGACGCTGTGGATCCCTGGCTCGTCGGCCCCGCCACCGAACCACTTGCTGCGCCCCTCGTGGTTCCACAGAGGCTCGTTCAGGGTCCAGGTGGCGCCTCGGTCGTCGCTGGTGAACAAGCCTCCGGGGATCGAACCGAACCAGAGACGGCCGGGCTGATCGGCGCCGCCCGCGGTGAGGGCCCAGCAGTCCTTGAGCGACGGGCCGTCCTCACCGGACGCGGGGAACGCGGGGGTGCCCACCTCCTCCCAGGTCGCGCCCGCATCGTCGCTCCGGCGGAGCTTCACGCCGAAGTGGCCCAGGTTCATCGCCGCGTACCAGGCCCCGTCCCGGGGATCGACGAGCACGAGGGAGACGGGGTCGCCCAGGAAGTGGACCGCGCCCACGCGCCAGCCCCCGTCGGTCCGGTCGACCTCGAACAGACCCTTGCGGGTCGCCACCAGCAGCTTCATTGCGCCCTCCTCCGCGCTCCCCGGCGGTCAACCGCCCGACAGCGCCTGCATCACCCAGAGCTCCGTCCCCTCGCCCACTGCGTCACTCAGGCCCCGGCGATCGACGACCTGCTCACCGTCCACGAAGACCTGCACGTGCTTGCGGAGCGCCCCCTGGTCGTCCAACACGTAGCCGCGCGCGCGCTCGCGTGAGGCGAACACCGCGTCCAGGGCCTCGCGCACCGTCGCGCCGGAGACGTCCACCGAGGCGGTGTCGATGTGGCGGGCGAGGTTGGGGGTGAAGTGGACCCGAGGCACGGCCGGATCCTACCGAGCGGCGGTCAGGCCTTCTTCGACTTCTTCTTCTTGCCGCGCTTCTTGCGGTCTTCCTTGCGACGCTGCTGCGGAAACTCCGGCGTCGGCGGGCGGCCGAGCTCGCTGAGGCGCTGCAGCAGGACCTGCTGGGCGCGGATCGGCCGGGCGCCGTTGCGCTGCACGGTGGTGTAGCTGCCGTCGGGCTGCATGGTCCACGACTGGCGATTGTCCTTGAGGTACAGCGTGAGGCCCTCTTCGACGACGCGGGTCCGAAGGGCGTCGTCCCGGACCGGAAAGGCGACCTCGACGCGTCGGTGGAGGTTGCGGACCATCCAGTCGGCGCTCGCGAGGTAGACCTGCTCGTCCCCGCCGTGGTGGAAGCGGTAGACGCGCGAGTGCTCGAGGAACCGCCCCACCACCGACCGGACGCGGATGTTCTCCGACAAGCCGGGGACGCCGGGGCGGAGGCAACAGACGCCGCGGACGATGAGGTCGATCTGGACCCCCGCGCAGCTCGCCTCGTACAGGGCGTACATCACGCCCACGTCCGTCAGCGAGTTCATCCGGGCGACGATGAACGCCTCGCGTCCGGCCCGAGCCTCCTCCGCCTCGAAGCGGATCAGCTCGATGAGCGTGGGGAGCAGGGTGAAGGGCGACTGGAGCAGCCGGGCGAGCTCCGGGCCCCGGCCGACCGACGTGAGCTGCATGAACACGTCGTGGACGTCCTGCCCGACCGCGGGGTCTGCAGTGAGGAGTCCGAAGTCGGTGTAGAGCTTCGCGGTGCGGTGGTGGTAGTTGCCGGTGCCGAGGTGGGTGAACCGCCGCAGCGAGCCGTCGGGCTCCCGCCGCACGACCATGAGCATCTTCGCGTGCGTCTTGTAGCCGACCACCCCGTAGACCACGTTGGCGCCGGCGTCCTGGAGCACCGTGGCCCCCGCGATGTTCGCGGCCTCGTCGAAGCGGGCCATGAGCTCCACGACGACCGTGACCTCCTTGCCCGCCAGCGCCGCGTCCACGAGGGCGTCGATGATGGGCGAGTCCCCGCCGGTCCGGTACAGCGTCTGCTTGATGGCGAGGACATCCGGGTCCCGGGCGGCCTCCTGGAGCAGCTCGATGACGGGGTTGAAGGACTCGTAAGGGTGGTGCAGGAGGATGTCCCGCTCGCGGACGACGTCGAAGAGGCTGCGCGTCGCCTCCCGGCGCAGGGGGCTGCCCGCGGTGTAGGGCTTCCACTTCAGGTCGTCCCGGTCCACCTCTCCGATGAGGTAGGCGAGGCGGTGCATGTTGACGGGGCCGTTGACCTGGTAGAGGTCCTGCTCTTCGAGGCCCACGTACTCGAGAAGCTGCTGGGCCGTCTCCGGCGGGCAGTTGTCCGCGACCTCGAGGCGCACCGCGTCGCCGTAGCGGCGGCCGGGGAGCTCGCCCTTCAGGGCGTCCATCAGGTCTTCCATCTCTTCGGGATCGACCCAGAGATCGCTGTTGCGGGTCACCCGGAACTGATGGCAGGAGCGGACCTTCATGCCGGGGAAGAGCTCGGCGATGAACGCGTGGATGACCGACGAGATGAGGACGAACTCGTAGGGACCGTCGGAGATGTCCTCGGGAAGGCGCAGGACGCGGGGGAGGACGCGGGGCACGGGGAGGACGGCGAGGGACGCGGCGCGGCCGAAGGCGTCCTTGCCCTTGAGCCCGACGACGAAGGTCAGGGCCTTGTTGATGATCGAGGGGAAGGGGTGGGCCGGGTCGAGGGCGACGGGAGAGACGAGGGGGACGACCTGCTCCTCGAACCAGCGGAAGATCCACTCACGCTGGGGCTCGCTCCACTCGGAGCGGCGCAGGAGGCGGACCCCCTCCTTCTGGAGGCGGGGGAGGAGGCGCTCGTTGAGGAGGCGGTACTGCTCGTCGACGAGCTCATGGACGCGGCGGGCGATCTCGGAGAGCAGCTCGCCGGGCATGAGCCCGTCAGGGCCGAAGCGGTAGGACCCGGCGGCGAGGCGCTGCTTGATGCCGCCGACGCGCACCTCGAAGAACTCGTCGAGGTTCGTCGACGTGATAGTGAGGAAGCGCAGGCGCTCGAGGAGGGGAACGGCGGGGTCGGCGGCCTGGGCGAGGACGCGGGCGTTGAACTCGAGCTGGGAGAGCTCCCGGTTGAGCCACAGCGACGGGTCCTCGGGGGGGAGGAGCGTTGGCTGGTCGTCGCCGGAGGGCGCCCCGGCGGCGGCGTCGGCGACGGGGGCCTCGGCGGTCAGGGCCTCGGCGCTGGGGGCGTCGGGGGCGAGGACGTCGGCGACGGAGACGTCGGGGGCGGGGGTCTCGGGGTGGGACAGCTCGACGGCCGGTGTGGCGTCATCGGGCTCGTCGGGCGAGGCGGGCGGGGGGGGCGGGGGCTCCATCACTGGTGATCATACCGGGGGACAGGGGCGCGACGTCCCCCGACTCGGGGCCGATGGAACGGATCCTGAGGACGGGGGAGGGAGACGGGCCGGTAGGATGGTTGCGGGGGCAGGTGGAGGGTTCCCCCTTCGACTGCATGGTTGGACGCGGGTCACGGAGGCACCTCCCGTGGACGATATCTATGAGTACGACGACTTCCGTCGCTTCGTCGCGGACTGGCTGTCCGCGGAGAAGGGTCGCTCGCTGCGCAAGCTGAGCAAGGCGGTGGGAATCGCTCCGTCGACGCTGTCCCAGGTGATCAAGCTGGACAGCGCCGCCCCGCGGAAGCTGCCGGTGCGGGCGTTCGACGCCCTGTGCGCGGCGCTGGAGCTGGACGAGCAGGAGGCGCGGTACCTGGTCGCGTTGATCGAACACCGGCAGCTGCGTGATCCGGGGGAGCGGGCCGCGGCGTGGGACCGGGCAGTGGCGGTGCGGCGGTTCCAGTACGGGAAGGGGATCAGCCGACGGCAGTACGAGGTGATGTCCGAGTGGCACCACGGAGCGATCGCGGAGCTGGCCCACTGCCGACAGTTCGAGGCAGACCCGGCCTGGGTCGCGAAGACTCTCGTCCCTCCCATCTCGACCGAAACGGCGAAGCGAAGCCTGGAGCTCCTCACCGACATCGGTCTCCTCGTGCCCGATCCCGTCCGAGGGCTTCGCCCAGCGAGTGGTCTCGTGATCGACACGGAGTGGGCGGACTCGGAGACCCGCAAGGCAGCGGCCCGCCGAGCCCACCGCTGGACACTGGAGCGGGCCATCGAGGTCATCGATGAGATGGACTCGGATCAGAGGCTGCTGATCTCAGCAACGATCGCCATCTCCAGCGACGACCTCCCAAAACTGAGGGACCGGACGATTGCGGCGCTCCAGGAAGCGATGGAGGTTGGCACCGGAGGCGGCGACGCCCGCGACCGACTGGTTCAGGTCAACCTTCAGGTCTTCCCGCTCAGCGTGGATCCGAGCCCGTGACGGACGCGCTACTCCGTCGCGACGAGCGTGACGTCGGCAGCACTGACTTCGACCAGGTCGAGCTTGAACGCCGTCTCGGCGCTGTTCGGGGACAGGGTGAACACCCCGTCTCCCAGATCCTGGCTCCAAGCCCCGTTGTTGTCTCCCGAGAGCGCGAGGTCTCCTTCGAACACGAGCTGGATGCTGCAGTACTCCTCAGCGGGCGGGTCGACGACCAGGCCATCCACCGCGATGTCGACATCGTCGTCGATCTGCTCCACGTAGGCGCCAGCGCGGGAGCAGTACTCGAACTTCACCTCCGTCAGCGTGCCGGCGGTGCTGTTCAGGGTGGAGCCGTCGGTGGTCAGGGCCTCAACGACGATGGGGTTCCCGATCCAGATTCCAGCCTCCGCCGGGTTGGCGGCCAGCAGGCCAAGGGTGAGGAGCGAGAGAGCGGCGAGGCGCGGGGTCGGGGTCATCTTGTGGTCTCCGTGAACACAGACAGGTCCGGTCCTGTCCATGTGCTCCAGAGACTGCGCGACCCTCGGGCCGGATCAGATCCGGATGGATCCGGGTGCCGGTGGCGCCATGTCTGACGATCTCTTCGATCCGGCCGCTGCCCGCCCCCTCCTGCTCGTGGGTCCCGACGCCGCCGTCCTCGAGCTGCGCGGCGCCGAAGGCGTCATCGGATCCGGGGTCGGCGCGGAGATCACGACCTGGAACAACCGCTACGTCAGCCAGCGCCACCTCCGCTGGCGGCGGGTCGGGGAGGAGGCGGTCGTCGTCGAGGACCTGTCGAGCAAGAACGGCACCTGGGTGGGCGGCGTCCGCCTCGGGCCCAAGCCCACGCGCCTCGCCCTCGGGGGGCGTGTGAACATGGCCCAGGAAGGCGACTGGGTGCTGTCCTCCACCTGGAACCGCGCCCAGACCCAGCGCAAGCTGGCGGGAGTCCCCCTCCTCAGGTTTCACGAGTTCAGCAACGCGGAGGTCCGCGCCGAGGTCCTCGTGGGCCACGCCCAGCTCATCGTCCTCAAGGGGAACCGGGCGAAGCTGCTGTACCTCCTCGCCCACAAGGCCGCCGCCGACCGCGCGCTGAACCTCGCCCCGGAGTCCATCGGCTGGGTGAAGCGGGACGCCCTCTTCCGCGAGATGTGGGCCCGCACCGACTACGACTACCGCCTGCTCGGCCGGGTGCTCAACGAGACCCGTTCACGCCTCGCCGAGGAGGGGCTCGAGGACGTCATCGAAGCCCGGGACGCCCCGGGCGGACGGCGGGCACGGCGGGCCGCAGGGCGCATCGGCTCCCTCCGGCTTCGGCGCGACGGAGCCTGGGTCGTCCAGCCTCCCTGAGCCCTGGGCGTCCAGCCTCTCTGACTCGGGGCGTCCAGCCTCCCTCAGCCTGGGGCGTCCAGCCTCTCTGAGCCCCCCGGCACGACGCCTTCCACAGGCGAGACGCACCTCGTTCACCCCCTTGCGAACGAGCGCCCCCTCAGGTTCTCAGCTTCCTGCTCAGACTTCCGTCTCACTACTGAGGCACCATTCAGTAGCCGCGGTAGGTGTTCACACCTTGTGAACACTCCGTGAACACTCACTTCGGTGATCTGTGAACACGTCGTAGCGTGCACGTGCGCCTTGGGAGCGCGCGGAGGCACGGATGAACGCACCCCATCACCGTCACGGCCACCCTCTACCTCTCCATGTGAATGGCGCGGTCATCGACCTCGCCCAGCGCGTCGTGCTCGTGCCGGGGCGCAAGAAGCGCACACGCCTGGGCAAGGTCGAGGCGGCGCTCCTGACCCGCCTGACGAACACGCCGTCCCAGTACGTCTCGCCGGACGAGCTGCTCGGCCTCCTCTGGCCTGACGACCCCACGAAGACCCACAACTCGGTCCAGTCCGTGGTCGCGCGGGTCCGCCGGGCGCTCAAGGGAGTCCCCGAGGGCTCGAAGGTCGTCCAAACGGGGTACGGCCGGGGCTACCGGTACGTCCCCCCGAAGCCGGCGACCCCGCCGCCCGTGTCCGAGGGCTGGAGCCAGGACAGCATCAACGCCGTCGCCGACGTGCTGGCGGAGGAGTCCGCGGCAGGCCTCGTGCTGCCGGAGGGAACCGACGCCCGCGCCCTCGTCCGCCTCGCAGCGACCCAGGTGGGCACCCGCGCGCGGCTCCTCTTCGTCGATCTGTCCACCGTGAGGACCGCCCGCTCCGCCCTGCGCCGCATCGCGCAGGTCGCCGGCGCGGATCTGCGCGGCCTCCGCCTCGAGCGGACGCAGCTCAAGTTCCTCTGTCAGGTCCTGGAGCGGGAGCCCAGCTCGCTGCTCGTCCTGCTCGGGGTCGACTGCCAGCTCGCGAGCTCGCTCGAGGCGTTCCGTCGCAGCGCCGAGCGTGCCGCCCCCCTGCGGCTCCTCGTGACCTCCCCCGCGCCCCTCCCCTGCCTGTCGGCTCGGAGCGTCGACCTGACCGCGGCTTCCGGCGCCCGCATCGAGCCGAGCGAGGCGAACGCCCGCGCCGCGCGCCTGCTGGTCCGGTGCCTGCGTGCCCTCGATCAGGGCGAGTACGGTCGCGCGCTGTCGCTGGTGACGGATCCGACGCCCCTGTGCGAGGCGGCGGGCCTGCGCATCGAGCTGGCCATCGCCCGGGCCCGGGCGGCGCACGGTCTGGGGATGACCACCGCCGCCCTGCGCCACGCGCACCACGCGGTGTCGGCCGCTGAGGGCACGTCGGAGGAGGCGCTGCTGCGCCGGGCCGAGGAGCTGCGGGACGAGCTCGAGGAAGAGGTGAGTGAGCCGCTTCCGTCGTTCACGCCGCGGCGCGGCGCCGAGCTCCGCGTCGTCTGCTGACCGGCCCTCGGGGCTCAGCCCTCGTTCGACTCGGGCGCGGCGTCCTTCGCGGGCTCCGCCGGAGCCTCCTTCGCCTCGGCCGACTTCTTCATGCGGACCGCGTGGGCGGTGATGCTGTACATCTCGCCCTGCTTCACGACCTCGCCCTCGGCCTCGCACCAGGAGCCGGCGCCGCTCTTGTCCACGGAGAAGCCGTGGTCCTTCATGTTCACGACGAGCTCCTGCCCCTCGTGCTGGAAGCTCAGCCAGCAGCCCATGGACTTGCAGACCTCGGCGACCTCACCCTCGACCTTGACGGTCTTCCCGAGGTAGTCCGCGGGCGCGCCCATCACCGCGCTCGCGGCGACGGCCGACGCGCCCGACATGCCCGTTCCGTAGTCGATCCAACCCTCAGCCGAGGGCTGCGTGGTCTCGGCGGGAGCGGCCTCGGCGACGGCAGCCTCGGCCTTCTCGGCCGGCTTCGCCTCGGGAGCGGCCTCAGCCACGGCCACGGCCGCTTCGTTGCGGTCGGTCGGGGCGTCCGCGGTGGTCTCGGAGGCGCCACCACACCCCATGAGGGCGGCGGCGAGGAGGGCGACGGAGAGTCGGGTCATCGTGGTTTCCTCTCGCCTCCGGGCGCGGGGGCCCGCGAGGCTCGCGGGGCGATCTACCATGCCTCGCCTCGCGCGGGGACTGATTCCCGCTGGCGCCGCTGCCCATGCCGACCCCGGATCACCAGCTCGGACGGTTCTACACCCCGCCCGACCTCGCCGACCTCGTCGCTCGCCTTGCCCTGAGCGGCCGGGCCGCGGCCCGGGCCTGGGACCCCACGTGCGGTGGCGGCGCGCTCCTCCACGCCATCGCCCGTCACCAGCCCGCCGCGCTCGTCGGCACCGACGTGGACGGCGCCGCGCTCGACGCCCTTCGTCCGCTGCTGCCGGCCGCGGACCTGCGCCACGCCGACCTCTTCGACCTCACACCGGACGACCTCGGCCCCGTCGACACGATCGTGGGCAACCCTCCATTCCTGCGCACCGAGCGCATCCCCGCCCCCCGGCGCGCCGCCCTCCGCGCACGCATCTCCGCCGCCCTGGGGAGCCCAGTCGACGGCAGCGTCGACCTCTCGCTCCTCGCCCTCGTCTGGTGCTGCCGGTTCCTTGCCCCGAACGGTCGGCTCGCCTTCGTCATGCCGTCGACGAGCCTCGACGTGCGCGGTGGAGCCGCGCTGCGCGCGTCCCTCGCGACCGAGTACCGGATCCGACTGATCCTCGACTCCGCGGTCGAGCCCTGGTTCTCCGAGGTGGCCGTGAACACGGTCGTCGTGGTGGTCGACCGCGAGGGGCACGGGCCGACCCGCTTCGCCCGTCTCCGGCGGCGAGCTCGGAATACGAGCGCAGCCTCGCTCCTCGAGGGGCCCCGATCGCGGCCCCTCCCCGCCGCCGCCCTCACGGCCCCGCGCTGGTCGCCGCTGCTCCGCGCCCCGAGCATCTGGTGGGACCTGCTCCAACGCGCTGGCGACAGGCTCGTCCCCCTCGGCGAGCGCCTCGATCTCGCCTACGGCACCAAGCCCGGGATCAGCGCCTTCTTCGCGCCCAGCGAACCGACCTCCATCGAACCCGAGCTGCTCCGTCCGTTCCTGCGGACGCTCCGGGGGCAACACCGCTACGAGATCCAGCCCGAGCACGTGGGCGGGCGCTTGTTCGTCGTGCCCCCCGAACTCGACGACGACTCCCTGCCCCCCGGCGCGCGCGCCTGGGTGGACCGGGGGGCGCAGCGACTCACCCGGGGTGGCGTCTCCTGGCCGGAGGCGCCGTCCGTCCGGGGAAACCGCCCCTGGTGGCGCCTCCCCCCACCGCGGTCCGGCCCGGTCCTGGTGCCGCAGTTCCGAGGGGATCGGCACCACGTGCTCGCGAACCCGGCGCGCCTCCCCGTGAACAACTCGGCGTGGCATGGGCGCTGGCGCGATCCGAGGCACGAGGAGCTCGGCATTGCCTTGCTCAACTCCTCGATCGCCGCCCTGTCCGCCGAGGTCGAGGGGCGGACCAACCTCGGGGAAGGCCTGCTGACGCTCTACGGCCCCGAGCTCCGCGCCCTGCGGGTCCCCGATCCCGCCGTCTTCAGCGGCGCCCACGCTGCGGAGATCCGAGACGTCTGGGACGCCCTCCGCGCCCGCCCCGTCCTTCCGTTCCCCGCCGAGCGCGACCAGCCGGATCGGCAGCGCCTGGACGCCGCGGTGCTCGAGGGACTGGGGCTGGACCCGGCCCTCGCCTCTCCGATCGCCGACGGCGCGGTCGACCTCCTCACCGTGCGACTGCACCTCGCGGACGCTCGCCGGAGTGACCGGGCGGGAGTAGGTTCCAGCCGGTGATCCTCAAAGTCCTCGTCATCGTCGCCGTCACCGGGCTGGCCGCTTCGCTGGCGCGGGCCCTCGCGCGGCGCGTGGGCGCACGCCCCGTGGCCGATCTCGAGCTTCAGCACCGGCTCACCGATCACAGCCTCGGCGTCCGGGACGGCGGCAACCTCGACGTGTGGGTCCCGGGCAACACGCAGCTCCCGACGCGGGTCGTCCGACTCGTGCGTGGGCGCCCCGAGCCTGGGCGCGGCCTCCGCCTCACCCTCTACACCGGGACGGACCGGGACCAGAGAGAGGTGGGTCGACGGCTCGTGCGGACCTGGCTCGGCCCCTACCCCGATCGCCGAGAGCCCGTGCTCGTGGAGGTGACCCTGTCGGTGGGCCGCCTCGGTGAGCTGCGGGTCCGCGCCATCGACAAGGCCACCGGGCGCAAGCTGGGCATCACGAAAGACGAGCGCACCTCGGCCCCCGTGACCCAGATCACCACCCGCGAAGCGCTGACGAGGGACGACCCGCCGCCCCGCTGACACGCGCGCGGGCGCCCGTGCCCCTATCATCCGCCGCATGGCAGGTGGCTCAGACAAGGCGGTCTACGCAGCGATCGCAGGCAACTCCGTCGTCATGCTCGCGAAGTTCGGCGCGTTCCTCGCGTCCGGCTCGCCCGGCATGCTCTCCGAAGGCATCCACTCCCTCGCGGACGTGGGCAACCAGTCGCTCCTCGCGCTCGGGATCCGCAAGAGCGCCGCGCCAGCGCAGCCCGGGTTCCCCTACGGGTTCCACCGGGACCGGTACGTGTGGGCGCTGATCTCGGCCGTGGGGATCTTCTTCCTCGGCTGCGGGGTGACCGTGTACCACGGCGTGAGCGCCCTGCTGCACCCCCACTACGAGGGTGGCAACGCGAAGCTCATCTTCGGGGTGCTCCTCTTCAGCCTCATCGTCGAGGGATGGACCCTGTGGGTGGCGGCGCGGCACGTGAACCGGGTCCGGGGCGACATCCCGCTCATGAAGTTCCTGCGGGAGACCGAGGATCCCATGGCCTCCGCGGTCCTCCTGGAGGACGGCGCCGCTGTGATGGGCGTGCTGGTGGCTGCCGTGGGCATCGGGCTGACCGAGGTCACGGGCAACCCCATGTGGGACGCCCTCGGATCCATCTTCATCGGGCTGCTGTTGGGGCTGATCGCGATCGCCCTCATCCGGCGCAACCGCTCGCTCCTGCTCGGGGAGAAGGTGCGAGACGAGACGGTGGAGCGCATGGTCTCCATCCTCAAGGAGCAACCGGAGATCGAGCAACTGCACGCAGTGCGCGCGGTGGTGCTCGGGAGCGGCGCCCTGCGCCTCGCCGCGGACGTGGACTTCGACGGCCGGGCGCTGGCGCGGACCCTCCTCAAGGGCAAGGACCTCGAGGACCTGCGGACGAGCTGGAAGGACGGCGCCGAGCTGGAACAGTGGCTCGAGGAGTTCGGGGAGGCCGTCGTGGAGGAGCTCGCGACCGCCGTGGACCGGATCGAGTCCGACCTGACCGAGCGGATCCCCGAGCTCACGCACGTGGCGCTCGAGGCGGACTGAGCCCCGCCGCTACCTCAGGAACGCCCACCACAGGGCGAACAGCAGCAGCGCCCCACCCACCACGTACAGCGGCCAGCGCGGCGCGCGACGGTCTGCGCTCGGCTCGCCGACGTCGGCGAAGTCAGGCACCCGGATCTCCCGCTTGCTCCCCGTCGAGCGGGCGAGATCCCCGAGGAGCTCATCCGCGTCGAGGCCCGCGTTCGTCAGCGCCTGGGCTGGAGAGAGGTCGGCGACCGACCGGACCCGGCGGTCCTTTTCGCGCGCGAGGTCGGCCTCGCGACGGCGGTCGAGCTCCTCCCGGGCGTCCGGCCCCAACGCCTCCCGCGCCTCTTCGAGCGCCGCCACCCAGGTCGGCGGGTCCGACGAGAGCCCCAGCTCCCCCTGCAGCTCCCGCATCCGCATCTGCGACCGCGCCAGGTGCTCCCGACGCGCCGACAGGGTCGCCGCCACGTCCAGGATCCGGTGTCGCTCGGTGTCGGGGAGCCACGCGTCCTGGTCCGAGTCGGTGAGGACCTCGACCTCGTGGACCCGGTTCAGCTGGGCCCGCCACCCCTCGAAGTGGTGCGCGACCCACTCGTCGGTCGTCCAGCGGCGGATGTGCTGGGGCATCACGTCCCGGTAGCAGGTGCGGCAGACCCCGTCCTCGGCCCAGAGCGCAGCCTCCCCCTCCCACTCCTCGCCGAGGGCCTCGCTCTGGAACGACTCGAGGGGGACCAGCTTCCCGCATGACGGGCACGTGGCCTCCTCGTCGATCGTCGTGAGCCCGTCGTCGTCGTCGTCGGGATCCGTGATCGCGGGCATCTCCGACGTCACGATCTTCACGGAGTGGAGGGACGCGCGCGCCGCGATCGGGTCGGCCTCGCAGCTGGGGCACGCCGAGGCGCCGGGCTCGGGGGTGTAGTCCCCATGCACCGGGCAGAACCGGGGCTGGTCGGACTCCTCGCTCACTCGCTCCTCAGGGTCACCGCGCGGGGAGTATCGCACGGGCGACCCACACCCTGTTCGGTTTGACACGTGCCCGACCGGGCCGGCTCGCGCCCCTCAGACGAGGTCCGCGCCACGAGCGGGCCCTCACAGGTCGACACGAGGAAAGTCGACCGACAGGACCTCCTCCTCCTCCATGTCCACCAGCAACACCCCGTCCACGTCGAAGGCGAGCAGGTACTCGAGGAGCTGGCGACGGGTGGCGGGGGCCGTCGCCCGCGCCGCGGCCCCGGTCTTGACCTCGGCCACGTACTCCACACCGTCGCGGCGGACCCGGAGATCGGCGCGGAGGCGCGCGGTCACCCGCTCCCCGCCCACGTCCATCGGCCAGTCGTGCGTCACCTGCCGTTCGAGGATCTCGAACCCCGCGCTCTCCAGCAGCCGCTCGGCCTCGCGCTCCGCGCGCCGCGCCACCCGTCCTCGCCGGGCGTTCCCCCGGCCGACGCGGCTCCGCGCCCTCAGCCAGAGGACGGCGAACCCCAGCCCGACGAGGACCAGCACGATGTCGAGGGGCCGCATCGAGCGATCCTGCCACGGCGCTGCGGCCGCCCCAGCGATGTGGGTACCCTTCGTCCATGGCCCGACGCACCCCGTTCGCGCTGCTCGCCGCGGGTGCCGTCGCCCTGTGGTCCGGCTGCCGGCCCCTCCCCCCCGAACGGAATCCTCCCCCCGCCCTCGCGGCGGCCGCCCACGTCCACCTGCTCGATGAGGCGGAGGGGGACGCGGCCCGCATCGCCGAGGTGGTCGTGGCCCGTCTGAACGAGAGCCGCGGGCCGGATGAGCGGCCCGTCCGCCTGACCATCGGCGGAGATCCGTCTCCCGACGCTGTCGTCGTGGCCCCGGGAGCGCCGCCGGCCAACGCGTCCCTGGTCGTCACTCCCTGGTCGGGCCCTGCCCCGCCCCGAACGCAGGTGGATCCCCACCTCCCGGCTCCTCTGCTCGCCGCCGACGCCCGAGCGACCCTCGCGCTCTACGACGCCGTCGCCCTCGCTGGACTGGTCGCGCGTGCCCCCGCGCCCGACCGCCTGAGCTGGCTCGCCGCGCAGCCCCCCCTGGACCTCTCCTTCGGGCCCGTCAGCTACGCCGCGTCGCTGACCCCCCAGGCCGGTCCGTCCGTCACCGGACCTCCGCGGTGAGCGTCCAGAGCGCCAGTCTCCGGTCCGCGCTGCGGAGCGCCGGCCTGTCCGCGCTCGTCGCCGCCCTCGTCTACGCCGTCGTCCTGACCCTCGACGCGCCCGGCACGCCCTTCGGCCCGGGAGAGCTGGACCTGCTGCTGGGCGCCCGCCTCATGGCCGCGGGAGTGGTCCCCCCCATCTGGGTCGGCGCGGTGCACCCGGACGCCCTCGGGACCTGGCTCGCCTCCGCCGCCCTGGCGCCGCTGCTCCGCCTCGGCGTCCCCGACGTGGTCGCCCTGAAGCTCCTCGCGGGGGGCCACTACGCCCTCCTCGTCGGGGCCAGCGCGGGCCTCGGGACCCGCCTCGGAGGCCGCCGCGCGGGCGCCGTCACCGCCGCGATCCTCGTCCTCGGGGCACCGTCGCTCCTCGCGGCCCACAGCAAGAGCCTCGCGACCACGGTGGAGGCCGCCAGCCTGGAAGTCGCCCTGCTCTGGGCGGCGATCGAGATCGGCCACCGGCGTCGCATCGCGCTCCTCGTGCCCCTCGGGATCGCCGTCGGCCTCACGGTCGCCTACAGCCTCCACGCTGCCATCGCGCTGCCCCTCGCCCTGGCGGCGGCGCTCACCCGGCCGGGTCCGCGCCGGCTTCTCGCGCCCGGGGTCGTGGCCGCCGTCGCCGCCGCCGTCCTCGCGCCGCTCCACCTCTGGCGTGACCCCCTCGGCCCGCTCCTGCCTCCGTTCTCCATCAAGAGCCAGGGCCTCGACCAGCTCCTCTCCCTCCTCGACGCGAGCGACGCGGCTCTCCTCGTCGCGCGGTGGCCCTTCGCGTTGCTCCACGGTACGGAGCACCTCCCTGTCGATGCCTGGACACGTTGGCTCCACGTCCCCCTCGCGCTCCTGCTCGGCGGCGCGCTCGTCGTGGCCGCCGTGCAGCTCGTGCGTCGGGCCCCCCCCCCGGAGGTCGCGCCCGTCGCGCTGTTCGGCGTCGGGGCCACCGCTCCGCTCCTCATCGCCGGCGACCTCATCGGCTACCCCGCGGCCTACCGCTACTTCGTCCCCGCCCTCGCGGCCGGGGCGATCCTCCTCGCGGTGGGCCTCGCCCGAGGTCCCCTCCCCGACCGGCAGGCCCTCGGGCTGCTCGTCGCGCTCTGTCTCCCCGGGCTGTTCGCCCTGCCGCGCGCTACGAGCACCGAGCTCAGTCGCCCCGCCGCTGCGTTCGTCGCAGGGCAGCACCGCGTGACGTTCGCCCGCCACCCGGTCCACACCCACTTCCTGATGCTGACCCCCTTCGTGCGCCGGGCGGAGCTCGGAGGGTGGGTCCAGGGGTATGGACTGCACCTGGGCCGCGAGTTCGGCAACTCCCGTCGTCTGCTCCTGGCCGAGCGGCAGACCGTCCGAACGGGCCCGGGGGTCGGGGTCCCGCCGCGGCTGGACCGGCTCTGGCTCGACGCTCAGCCCGACCGCTGGCTGGACGCGGTGGGCTGGCTCGGCGACGACGTCCGCGAGCGGTTCCTCGTGGGGGTGGGGCTCGGGATCGGCGAGGACGGGCGAGTCGACGAGGACGAGGCCCTGCTCCTGCAGATCCTCACGGGCGCGGACGCGGCGGCGACGTGGGGCGGGATCGGGGCCGCGATGGGGGAGCGATGGCACTGGCTCGGGGAGTCCCAGCCCCTCGACCTCACGCCTCCGCCGCCGGACGACGCCGCGGTCGCGTCCTTCGCGGCCGGGTTCCGGACGACCGCCGGACCGGGGGCTCCCCTGCCGGAGACCCTGTTGGCCTCCGACGGCCAGCGCCGGGCCGCACGCGCGCCGTACCTGGTGCTCCCCCACCCCTTCACCTACGCCCCTCCGGCGCCACGGTGACGGGCGTCGAGCGGGACGGCGCGAGGGCCGGCCAAACACGGGGGGTCACCCCCGGTGGCCGTCGCTGGGTCTAGATGGCGTTCAGTGCTGCCAGCAGTACTTCGAGGCGCGTCGTCGGATCCGACGAGCCGAGGTAGCTCTGGGAGAGCTCGGCGCTCACGGGCAGCTGCCAGGCGAGGCGCCGGGCGGGGTCCGGATCCTCGCGGAGCGCGCCGGCGTCGAACTCGGCCTCAGGGGCCTTCGTGGGGAGCAGGTCGAGCACCTGGGAGAGGACCCGGTCGAACTGGCGGCCATCGGCGACCCCGGTCTGCTCGACGGGGGTCACCTCGGCGAAGCCGTCTTCGTCGAAGTCGCCGATGCGCACGGCCTCACGTGGATGCAGCACCCCGGCCCAGCGCGGGTCGCCAGGCAGCGGCGCGAACTGCGAGAGCTGGACGGCCGCGCCGTAGATCCCGAGCACATCCCCCACCTTGGGGACCAGGCAGACCCAGCCGTCGTCGTCGAGGACCTTCTGCGCGATCTCGATGGCCTCGTCCCGGTCGGCCTTGGCCCAGCGGGGCGGACCGGGCAGCCGGGGCGGGCCGTTGAGCACGAGGACCCGCATGCGGTCCGGCAGGACTTCGGCGGGATCCCGCCGAGCGCCGGGTCGCCACTCGTAGCCCCCGACCAGCGACGTTCCATAGACCTCGCCCAGGATCCGGCGCTCCTCGGCGCTGGCGCTCTTCAGGGAGAAGCTGAACATCCCCGGCAGCTCGGAGCCCGTGGGGTCGTCGTGGTGGATGATCCGGGCGATGTCCGCCAGGGGCGGGGCGGCGTCGACCTCGCCGGAGCCGAGGAGCTTCACCACGCCCGCGCTCCAGAGGCTGAGGGGATCCGCGTGGTTCGCGACCGCGACCTCCCGCTCGTTCGCTCCGTCCGGGCGCGCGAGGTGGTAGCCGGACGCGCGCGCGTCGGGGGCCTCGAAGACGGCGAGGACCGGCTCGCCGGCCTCCTCCGCGAGCCGGTCGGCGAGATCGTCCATGCAGCGCAGCCACCAGCCGGACGAGGCGAACGCGATGGCGGTCCCCTTCCCCGCCGCGGGGGCGCCCTTGGCGAGGCCCAGCAGATCCACACCGGTAAGCATCTGGAAGACCGTCTCGTCCCACTCGGGGCCGCCTTGCTCGTTGAGCGCGCGGGAGACGGCTTCGGGGGAGACGGAGGCGCCCGTCATCAACAGACCGGTGGGGTGTGGCATCACATCGGGCTCCGACGGCTCCGAGCTCGTGCGAGCGCGGTCCGCAAACTGCGGGGATCTAGCCTACCGGGCGGGCTCTGACCACCCCCGAAGGACCTCGGAGCCTGGGCTCCTAGTCCGCCTTGCTGACCGGCGGGTCCGCGGTGGTCATCTCGGCGGGCTCGGGCATGGACTTGAGGGGCGAGCTGCCGCGCCCCCCCACCGGGACCACGCGCGCATGGCCCAGCTCCACGTCCTTCACGCCGCCGAGGTCGCTCATGAGGCGGTCGACCCCACGCCGCACGGCCGAGTCCGCGCTCGCCGGATACGTGATGGTGACGAGCTCGGTGGTGTACTCCCGGGACCGGATGTCCGGCACGCTGCCGGCCGGCTCCAGGAGGTGGAGGATCTGGTTCCAGTCGGTCAGCCGCTCGTCCGGCCGCTTGATCAGTGCGCCCTTGATGAACCGCGTGAGCCCCTCGGGCAGCCCCGAGCGGATCCGCTCGATGTCCGGCGGAGCCTTGCGCACGTGCATCTGGAGGAGCTCGCGCACGGTCTCCGAGTAGAACGGCACGCGGCCGGTCACCATCTCGAAGGCCATGATCCCGAGCGAGTAGATGTCCGCGCGCCCGTCGACCGGCTTGCCCACCGCGGCCTCGGGTGCGAGGTACCGCGGCGTGCCCTCCACGACCTTGGCGCGCTTCTGGCTCGGGTTCTTCTGGATCCGGCGGGCGATACCGAAGTCCATGAGCTTGACCTGGCCGGTCTTGTCGTCGACGGCGCAGTTCGCGGGCTTCACGTCGCGGTGGACGATGCCCTGGTCATGCGCGTAGGAGAGCGCGCGGGCCATCTGCCGCAGGATGTCCACCGCCTCGGTGGGGGCCAGGATCCGCCGCCGCTTGAGCACCTTGCTCAGATCGGTGCCGCCCACCAGCTCCATCACGATGAAGTAGGTGGCGTACGCCGACTCGGTGTCGAAGATCTGGACGATGTTGGGGTGGACGAGCCCCGCGATGGTGCGCGCTTCCTGGAGGAAGCGGTCGCGGAACGAGCTGTCGTAGACCAGCGTGTGGCTCAACATCTTGATGGCCACGAGGCGGTTCAGGGCGGGGTGCAGCGCCTGGTAGACGCGGCTGGTGGCGCCGGCGCCGATCTTCTGGAGGAGGCGGTACTTGCCGACCCACTCCATGCCCCCGTCTTCCTCGAGGCGCTTGCCGAGGATCTCGGTGAGGAACCGCGCGAGCGGGGGGTACTCGGCGAGGAGCGGCTGGAGCGTCTGACGGTCGACGACGACGGCCTCGACGGGCTCCTCGGCGACGACGTCGGCGTTGCGCTTGTCCCCCGTCAGGAGCGCCATCTCCCCCACGAGCTCCCGCTCGCTGAGGTTCACGACGAGCTTGCTGTTCCCGTCCGCGTCCGAGAGCAGCACGCGCACGCGCCCCGACTTGATGATGAACATCGTGTCGCCGTCGGCGCCCTTCTCGATGATCTTCGCGCCGGAGTCGAAGGACCGCGGCTCCATCTGACCGGCGAGCTGGAGCAGCCCTTCCCGATCGATGGCCGAGAAGCCCTTCACACCCGAGAGAAATTCGGCGATCTCTGCCGTGTCCATCCCCATGTCTCCATTACAACGCACCGGGGCGTCCCCGGGCAAGGCGGCGCCCCGGATGAGCGCGGCCCGAACGTCAGCGCATCAGCACGGCCCGTTCGGCGAACCGGGGGTGCCCTGGTCTCCCAGCCCATAGCTGGGCGCGCTCGTGGGGGACTGGCACCAGTTCCCCGGGTTCTGCACCGCGGGCCATGCGACGGCCCCCGGTCCCGGGTAGATGGTCGAGCGCCCGGCCCAGATCGGGAACGGCGCCGTGTAGTCCAGGCCGAAGATCTCCACCCCCGTGGGGCTCAGCAGGACCACCTCGTCGGTGGCGTTGGCGAGGTCCATCGCGTTGCCGTACTCCCAGTCCACCGGGGCCCCCCCGTTCACGCCCGTGAGGACGGAGCGCCCCAGGACGAGGTACCCGTTGGCGGGGAGGATGAGGGGCGCCGTCGGCGAGATGACGATCGAGTCCGTGTCGCGGTCGGCGAGCGTCCAGCCCGAGAGGTCGATCGGGAAACCGGTGCGGTTGTGGAGCTCGATCCACTCGCCGTCCGTGTCGTCGACGACCGTCGGGTTGGCCTGGATCTCCGTCACCACGACCGCGCCGGTGGCGAGCGGCGGGGCGGTCGCGTCGTCGTCGTCGCCGGTAGCGTCGTCGTCGTCCACCGTCGCGTCGTCGTCGTCCACCGTCGCGTCATCATCGTCCGCGGTGGTGGTGTCGTCGTCGTCCACCGCGTCGTCGTCGTCCATGGTGGTGTCGTCGTCGTCCACCACGTCGTCGTCGTCCACCACGTCGTCGTCGTCCACCGCGTCGTCGTCGTCCGCGCCGCTGTCGTCGTCGTCCGCGCCGCTGTCGTCGTCGTTCGCCGCGTCGTCGTCGTCGCTGGATCCGCGGCTCCCTCGCGGGGTGCAGCCGGAGACGGCGAGGGCCAGGGCGCTCAGCAAGCAGACGAACAGGATCCAGGCACGCGTCCTCATCATCACTCCCTCACTTCACCGCGATGCGGCGCCGCGCCGTCGGCCCCTGGCGGGCCTCAGCCAGGGCCTCTTCGAGCTCCTCGGAGCCCGCCATCTCTTCCCGGAGTCCCCCCACCACACGCCCCAGGGGCGCCGCCAACTCGTGGTCGGGCCCGTCGCCCACGGACGTCACGAGCGACAACCGCAGCGACTTGAGCTGGTGCAGCGCGGACCGGGCACGGGCCCGCAGCCGCTGGTCCGCGCGGCGGGTGTCTGCGAGCGAGGCCTGCCGCTGCTGCACCGCCTGGAGGGTCTGCTGAAGGGCTTCACGGGTCTGGTGGTCGAGGCTCGGGTCCGCGAGCTCGGTCTCGAGCTCGGCGGCCTCCCGGATGAGGGAGTCCTCGTCCTCGCCGTGGAGGTGGGTCGCGATGCGGCGCCGGCGCTCGAAGAGGTCCTCCAGCACCCGACCCGTCTCGTCGAGGGCCTTCTGGCCAGCGGGGTCCAGGGCGTCCCGCAGCGGTGCCAGGCGCTCCATCTCTTCTCGGAGCTCGGCGTGGAGCGGGGGCTCGGGGATCTCGTCGGCGACGCGCGCGGCGCGGGGAGGACGGTCGGGGACGATCTCGTCCATGGGGTCGGGCTGGGCCTCGGCTTCGTCCCGGGACGGAGCGGGCAGCGCGCGCTCGCCGAGTCCGTACAGGACGCCCAGGATCGCCTGCACGCCGGTGTCGCTCCGTTCGTTGTGGAGGCGGCTGAAGGAGCCGGCGATCTTGCCGAAGTGGACGGCGAGGCCGATGGCCCAGAACACCGCCCACGACGTGTTCACGCCGATGACGGTGAGGGCGAGGATGACGGCCGCGAACGAGGTGAGGTGCCGGCTGAAGTTCTGGACCTTGTTCACGTCCACGATGCGCGCGGCGCCGTCGGCGTCGACGCCGTGGACCTGCTGGAAGAGGACGGACTCGTGCAGGGGGCGGAGCGCGCTCTCGGACTCGTCCTCGCGGCGGTAGAGCTCGTCGCCCTCGAGCTCGCCCGCGCGGATGGCGCGCACGAGGCGCCCCTCCTTGTAGTTGACGGGGCGTTCGTCGTCGTAGACGACAAAGCGCGGCTCACTGGCTGCGGACATGCGCGGGGAGTCTACGCCGCCGAGGCTGCGGAGGGGGACGGGGCCTGCGCCTCCCGCCCCCGGTCAGTCGATGCGGACGTCGTTCACCTTGAGCGTCAGCCGCTTGCCGTCCGACTCGGGGAGGAAGAAGAGGACGTCGTCCCCCTCGTAGGACGTCTCGACCGGCTGGCCGACGTAGTCCTTGCCCACCATGTAGCGGACCTCCTCGTGAGTCGTGCTGCCGTCGCTGCCGACCCAGCCCACGAGCGTGCCGCGCTTGAAGCGCTGGTAGTGCGCGCCGCAGAAGCCCTTCGCGCGGACGGGCTTGTCACACCCCGGCACCCGGCAGACCTTCTTGCCGCTGGCCGCCCCCTTCGCAGGAGCCTTCGCCGCGCGGACCTTCTGCGGCGCCTTCTCGGCGGGCTTGCTCCCGGAGCTCTTCTCCGGCGCCTTCGCCTCCGGCGCGGCCTCGGCCTTCTCCGCCGCAGCGGCCGCCTTCTCGCTCGCCTCGTCCACCGTGGTGCGGAGCGAGTCGAGGGCGGAGCTCAGCTCCCCCAGCGTCTTCTCGAGGCGGTCGAGCTTGTTGCGGAGATCCCGCACCTCGGCCCGCGTGGGCAGGCCCTTCTGGTCCAGCACCTCGTAGATGATGTCCTCGACCGGGGTCTGGAGGACGGGGATCAGGCGCTCGGCGATGGGGCCCAGGATCATGCTCAGCATCTACTTCTCCAGCACGGCCGAGGCGGCGTCGATGGTGCGCTTCGCCTCCCCGCGGATCTCGTGCACGAGGCGCGTGGCCTCTCGGCACCGGTAGTCGAGCATGTCGACCCGGTTGCGCAGCTCCCGGAAGTCGGCGCGGGTCGGCAGACCCTTGTGGGAGACGACGCCCTCGAACACCTCTTCGACCGGCCCCCGCAGGTGAGGCAGGACCGAGTCATTCAGAGAGGACAGGAGGTAGGAGGAGATGACGCCCATCGACCGACTTCCGCTGCACCGCGATCGCACCCGATCGACCGGTACGATCCAACACGCTCGAACGCGCGGAACCTAGACGCCGGATCGCTGTCCTGTCAAGGAAAGAAGCCCGATGATCATTGTGTTTTCTCCACATGCTTGTGCCCCGCATCCATCACCGGGGCGGTCCCTCCGAGGAGTCCTCGTGGCGCTCCTGCTCGCCATGGGCGTCCTCGCCGGCTGCAACCCCGGGCCCGTCGTGGCGACGCTCGAGGCCCGCCCCAGCGGCAAGTACGGCGAGGAGATCCGCTGGACGTCGGCGGGGTCGCCCGCCGGTTCGCACAAGGTCGAGGTGGAGATCGAGGTCGACGAGGCCCAGCTGATGATGTTCGAGAAGCCGTACTCGGTCTCCATGTTCGTGGACGTGGACGTCGAGGGCGCCGGCGAGGTGGACGAGGTCTGGCTCAACTTCCCGGTCACCGAGGAGCGCGTGATGAGCGAAGACGAGTCGACGCGCCGCATCGCCTACAAAGCCGCGGGAACCCTCCAGGAGTCGGGGTTCCGCAAGTCGGTGACGAAGAAGGCGTTCGGCTTCAGCCCGGCGGGGGGCCCCGTGACCCTGGTCGCCCACATCCGCACGCCCCAGGGCGCCGACCGGCACGCGCTCAAGGCGGTGCGGACCGTGCGGCTCGTGGTGCGCAGCCGCAACGACGGCGCGGCGACCGAGTGGGTCGAAGGGGAGCGGACCTTCCGCGACTGAGGGCGACGGCGGCGACCGGCGCAGCCCGGCTCAGAGCTCCAGCGAGTCCCCTGCCGCCCAGACCAGCCGCTCTTGACGCTCTCGACGCCAGGCCTCGCCATCGACCGGCTCCTTGCCGTAGAACCGCTCGAAGGTCCCGTGCACCGGGCAGCAGACCGACCTCAACGCTCCAAGAGCGTCCGTGAGCCGCGACGCCGGCGCCTCCTGCTCCGATTCGACCCCGACCACGGCCAGATCGACAGGCCCGGCCGCCTCCCGCCAGGCGGTCACGACGTCGGGCGCGAGCAGCCGGGTGAACGCCTCGCAGGTGAATACGAGGCGCTTGCCTCCCACGTCCAGGTCGTAGGCGAGGAAGGGGCCGAACTCCGGCTGGCGCTTGATGGCCATCCAGGCGCTCAACACCCGGGGAGCGAAGCGGGCGAGGAGGAGCGGCGCGCCGAGGCGGTTGTCCCGCCACAGGTTGGCGACCTTGCCCTTCACATCGTGCTTCGGCAGGTGCGGGAAGCCCCAGGCGCGCACGGTCACGCCGGCGATGGACGCAGTCTCGCCGGGCACGGCGGTGACGAAGCGCTGGCGGGGGATGCCCCGGTACGCGATGAGGTACTCCTTCACCTGACACGGGGCGAGGATCGGCACGGGCCCGACCCGCGCGACGACGGCCGCCAGATCCTTGATGTGCTCGTGGTGGCCGTGGGTCAGGAGGATGGCGTCGACGCCGTCCAGGTCCGAGAGCCGGGCGTGCGGGTCATCGAGCAGCGGGGTGACGCACGGGTCCAGGGCGAGCGACGGGCCGCCCGGGACGTCGACGCGGAACGTGGACCAGCCGAACCAGGTGACCTTCACGCGACCTCGAGGAGGTGCCGGGCACAGAGCAACGCTGCGCGGACCTGGGCGTCCAGCGCGAGGCCCGCGTTGGAGTCGATGCCGCCGTCTTCGCCGGTGAGATGGGACGGAGGTCCGGCGGGGACGTCGCCGGCGTCACGCATGGCCTGCAGGCGCTCGGCGGCATCAGCGGCGGTGCCCGGCAGCGGAGGCAGGTGCACGAACAGGCACGGCCGGGCCGGCGCGTCGTGCAGGGCCACGTAGTACGCCGCGTTGCAGAGGTAGGTCCCGGCCGAGTTGCTGACGTCGGCGGGGACGTCGAGGTCGCGGATCCCGTCGACGACGGCTCTGACGTCGACCGTGGTGAGGAGCCCCTCGGGCGCGCCGGGGACCAGCGGCGCGGAGCGCACGGTGCGACCGGCGTTGTCGGCGATCCGGAAGTCGGCGACGTTGATGGCGACGCGCTCGACGCGGACCGCCCTCGCCCGCCCGTGGAGGCCGAGGAGGAGCACGGCGGACGCATCCCGCAGGTGCGCGCGCAGGAGGTTCGGGGCGGCGCCCAGATCGACGGGCAGAGTGACGGTGCGGGCGTCGGGGATCTCCGCGACCACGCCCGCCGCCACGTCGACCGTGGGGTTGTGGTCCCAGGCGCCGAAGGGCTCGAAGGCGGTGACCAGCAGCACGTCAGGGCCTCAGCCGACCGCGTCCGCCGACCAGCCCTCCAGGCCGTCCCGCACCTGGCGCAAGAAGCGACCGGACCGGGCGCCGTCGACGGCTCGGTGGTCGTAGGTCAGCGTGACGAACATGCGGGGGCGGATGGCGATCTCGTCGCTGCCGTCGTCGCCCTCGACCACGACGACCCGCTTCGTGATGGCCCCCGTCGCCATGATCCCCACCTGCGGCTGGTTGATGAGGGGCATCGAGGCGAGGTTGCCGTTGCTGCCCACGTTCGTGATGGTGAACGTGCCCCCGCGCAGGTCCGCCGCGGACAGCGCTCCCGCCCGCGCGCGCTCGACGAGATCCCGCAGAGCCCCCGAGAACTCGGCGAGGCTCATGGCCCCCGCGTCGCGAACGACCGGGACGACGAGGCCCCCGTCGGGCTTGGCGACGGCGAGGCCGAGGTTCACGGCGGGGTGCCGCACGCGGCGGTGGTCGTGGGTCAGGGACGAGTTGAAGTCCGGATGGTCGGCCAGCGCGCGGGCGACCACCCAGCCGATGCAGGCGGACAGGGAGGGCTTGTGGCCGTGCTCGAAGACGAAGCCGTGGCTGCCCTCCTTGCGCCACGTCGTCAGGGCGAGCAGGTCGATCTCGACGATGGTGGACACATGGGGGGCGCGCCACCACGTGTAGGCCATGTGCTCGGACATGGCGCGGGCGAGGGGGGAGAGCGGCTCGACGTCGCCCGCATCCTCATCGGCCGTGTACCGCGCGGCGGTGGCGGGCTCGAAGGGAGCGACGATGCGGTTCGCGAAGCCGCCAAGGGGGATGCGCAGGCCCGGTCGGTAGCCCCCAGGAGGAGCGACAAAGCCGCTGCCTGCACCGCCGTCGGCCACGAACGCCTCGAGGTCCCGCCGAGTGATGCGTCCACCCTTGCCCGTGCCGCGGACGGCGCTCAGATCGACGTCCTGCTCTCGGGCGAGGCGCCGGACCACCGGGGAGACGAAGAGCTTGTAGTCGCCGTCGCTGCGGAAGGCGCGGTTCCGGGCGTCGGGGTCGCGGGGGGTCGCACGGGATGGAGACGCAGACCTCGACGGGCGGGGCGCGGACCGACGAGCCCGGGGCGGCGCGGGGGCGGCGGCCTTCGTTCGCGCCTCCTTCGCCTTCGCCACCTCCGCGGGGTCGAGCTCCTCGCCCTCGGCGCCGAGCCAGCCGATCACGTCTCCGATGCGGGCGACGTCGCCCTCGGCGACCGCGTGGGCCAGCAGGTACCCCTCGTCCAGCGACGGCAGGTCCGTCTCCACCTTGTCCGTCGAAACGGTGACGAACGTCTCGTCGCGCGCCACGAAGTCCCCCGGCTGCTTGCGCCAGGCGACGATGGTTCCTTCGGCGATGGACTCTCCGAGCCCAGGCAGGACGATGGCGGTGGCCATGACTCTCCGGCGGTCACTCCGCCCGGGAGGACTCCCCGGTGGAGAGGGGCTCGACGTGGGCCCCGCGCGCGGCGCAGAGCATACGCAGCCGGTCATTCGGCGGCGAGGCGACCCGCCCGAACACATCGGCGAAGGCCGGCACGACGGCGTCGACGGCCCCCCTGAGCGACGGCGGCGCCTGCCCCTTCCGCTGCATGAGGCGCTCGAGGCTGACGACGCCTGCGTCCTCGATGCCGCAGGGGACGATGAGGTCGAAGAACGACAGGTCCGTCGTCACGTTCATCGCGAAGCCGTGCAGCGTCGTCCACCGGGAGCACTTCACGCCGATGGCCGCGAGCTTCTCCTCGGCGTGGTCCGGCGAGTCGACCCAGGTCCCCGTCCGCCCCTTCACCCGCGCCGTCTCCACCCCGAGCGCCCGGGCCGACCGGATGAGGACCTCCTCGACGTTGCGCAGGTAGCGGTGCAGGTCCCGCTCGCCGTCGCCCAGCGCGACGATGGGGTACCCCACGAGCTGGCCGGGACCGTGGAAGGTCACGTTCCCGCCCCGGTCGGTCCCCTCGATGACCACGCCCCGCGCCGCGAGCTGCTCGGCAGACGCGACCACGTTCTCCGACCCGCGCCCGGTGGTGCTGTGGGTGATGGTCGGGGGGTGCTCGAGGAGGATCAGGGTGTCGTCCACGTCCCCCGCGACCCGCGCCGCGTGCACGTCACGCTGGAGCGCAAACGCGTCGGCGTAGGGGACGGAGCCCAGCCAGAGGGGGACGAAGGGGCGCACGGCGCGAAGGGTAGTGAAGAGGCGACGGACCCGCCGCCGCCCCTTCGGAGAGGTCTCACCCGCGGGTGAAGATCTCCTTGCCGATGATGAGGCGCTGGATCTGGGAGGTCCCCTCGTAGATCTGGAAGACCTTGGCGTCCCGCATGAGCTTCTCCACCGGGTACTCGGTGCTGAAGCCGTAGCCGCCGTGGACCTGGACGGCGTTCGTGGCCGTCTTCATGGCGGTGTCCGCCGCGAAGCGCTTCGCCATGGACGCGTAGTAGGTGTTCCGCCGACCGCTGTCGATCTCGAAGCCCGCCTTCCACACGAGGAAGCGGGCCGCTTCGATCTCGGTGGCCATGTCGGCGATCATGAAGCTGATGGCCTGGTGAGCGGCGATGGGCTTGCCCATCGTCTTGCGCTCCTTGGCGTACTTGATGGACTCCTCCATCGCCCGCCGCGCGAGACCGACGGCCGCGCTCGCCACGACGGGGCGGGTCTTGTCGAAGGCCTTCATGGCGATCTTGAAGCCGTAGCCCACGTCGCCGAGGCGGTTCGCGTCCGGGACCTCGACGTCCTCGAAGGTGATGCCGCGGGTGTCGCTCGCCCGCTGGCCCATGTTCCATTCCTTCTTGCCGACGGTGATGCCGGGGCTGTTCGCGTCGACGATGAAGCCGGTGAACGCCTTGCCTGCGCTGGCCGAAGGGTCGGTCTTGGCAAGGACGAAGAACCAGTCGGCGACGCCGCCGTTGGTGATCCACATCTTCTCGCCGTTGATGACCCAGCTGTCACCCTTCTTGACCGCCGTGGTGCGGGCTCCGGCGACGTCAGAACCGGCACCGGGCTCGGTGACGGCGTAGGCACAGAAGAGCGGCGCCTCGCTCATGCGGCCGAGGTACTTCTTCTGCTGGGCGTCGGTGCCTGCCACGATGACGGGCATCTGGGCGAGGGTGTTGGCCTCCATCGCGGTGCCGATGCCGGTGCAGCCCCAGGCGATCTCTTCACTGATGAGGCAGCCGTCGAGGGTGCCGAGGCCAAGGCCCCCGCAGGACTCGGGGATGTGAGTGTTCATGAGCCCGGCGGCGTGGGCCTTCTCGAGGACCTCGCGCGGGAACTTTCCGCTCTCGTCGTGCTTGGCAGCGACGGGCGCGATCTCGTTGCGGGCGAACTGGCGCGCCATGTCTTGGAACGCCTGCTGCATCTCGGACAGCTGGAAGCTGATCATCGGGAGACTCCTGATGGGTGACCGGGAAGCGGCGTCGGCCTGTCCTTCCGGAGGGGAAACCGGATCGCCGCCCCGAGCGTAGGGAGAGGAAGAAGGCCTCTCGGGGAACAAACCGCAGAGAGGAGGGCTCTTGTAGCAGAACCGACCGGGCCGCGAACGACAGTGGCGGTCGCCCCCCGGAGCCGGCTAATCGAGAAGAAGTCGAGACGATTCGAGCGCGTACAAACCTTTACAAAAGAGATTGAACGAAAACGCTCTCCGAAACGTCTTAAGGAATAGACACCGCCCTTGAGGGTCTAGGTAGACCAGCGGTGAATTGCAACCGGTCCCGGTAAAGGTCGGGACTCCCTCATCCGCTGAGGGATTTGACGAGGGGCCCCTTTGAACGCCCCGGAAGGAAGGCAGCCATGAAGCGCGATCGCTCTGACGCACTCGCTCTCTACTACGCCTCGGTGCAGGCGAACCCGGTGCTCACCGCCGAACAGGAGGTCGAGCTCGGCCGCCGGTGGCGGGACCACAAGGACCAGGCGGCCTTCGACAAGCTCGTGCTCTCCAACATGCGGGCCGTCATCAAGATCTCCTCTGAGTTTGCCAACCAGCACGTCCCCTTCTCGGACCTGATCCAGGAGGGCACGTGCGGCCTGCTCAAGGCCGTCGACCGCTACGACCCGGAGCGGGGGACGCGCTTCCTGAGCTACGCCGCCTGGTGGATTCGGGCCTACATCCGCGACTACCTGCTGCGCACCCGGTCGCTCGTCCGCCTCGGCACGACGCAGCGCCAGCGCACCGTCTACAGCCGGCTCGGCCGGGCCCGCCGCGAGGCGGACCGCGAGGGTCTGCGGGGCGAGGAGCGGATGCAGCGCATCGTGGAGATCATCGGCGTGGACCGCGCGACGGTGGAGAGCATGGCGGGCCGCCTCGGTGGCTACGACGTGTCCCTCGACCAGCCGGTGGGCAAGGAGGCCGACTCCGCGCCCCGGAGCGCCTTCATCCCGGCGAACGGCCCCGACCCGGAGACGGAGCTGGCGATGGAGCAGGAGTCGGCGAACGACACCCGCGACCTGTACGCGGCGATCTCTGAGCTGCCCGAGCGGGAGCAGGAGATCATCCAGCGTCGGCACCTGAACGACGAGAAGGAGACGCTCCAGGAGGTGGGTGACCGCCTCGGCATCAGCCGCGAGCGCGTCCGCCAGCTCGAGGTCCGGGCCTTCCGGCGCATGCGCCAGACCCTGGAGGGCCGCCGCCGCGTCGCCTGAGCGCGTCGAACAGAAAACGAGTCCAACGCCCCGGTCGAGCTTGCTCGGCCGGGGCGTTGTGCTTGGGGGCGGAGCGAGGCGGCGCGGGGAAGCGCGCGAAGGTCGGGGACCTGCGCGGCAGGTGGCGGGGAGTTGAGCGGGGAGGCGCGCGAAGGGCGGGGACCTGCGCGGCAGGTGGCAGGGAGTTGAGCGGGGAAGCGCGCATAGGTCGGGGACCTGCGCAGCAGGTGGCGGGGAGTTGAGCGGGGAGGCGCGCGAAGGGCGGGGACCTGCGCAGCAGGTGGCGAGGGGGCACGCGGCAAGCGGAGCGCAGCGGAGCGCAGCGGAGCGCAGCGGAGCGCGCAGGCGTCCCCGGAGGGGCGCCGGAGTCGTGGGTGGTCGGGGCCCCCGATCTGTCGAGGGGCGACAGATTCGTGAACCGAGCGCCGAAGGCGACCCAAAGGGCGGCCGCTCCGCGGCCGTCGGTTCGCGGATCTGGCGGGCGTCGTCAGATCTTCCCAGGGGGCCCCGCCCGGCAAGCGCAGCGCAGCGGAGCGCGCAGGCGTCCCCGGAGGGGCGCCGGAGTCGTCGGCCCCGGCAAGCGCAGCGCGCAGGCGTCCCCGGAGGGGCGCCGGAGCCGTGGGTCGTCGGGGCCCCCGATCTGTCGAGGGTCGACAGATGCGTGAACCGAGCGCCGAAGGCGACCCAAAGGGCGGCCGCTCCGCGGCCGTCGGTTCGCGGATCTGGCGGGCGTCGACAGATCTTCCCAGGGGGCCCCGCCCGGCAAGCGCAGCGCAGCGGAGCGCGCAGGCGTCCCCGGCAGGGGCGCCGGAGCCGTGGGGCCCGGCAAGCGCAGCGAAGCGGAGCGCGCAGGCGTCCCCGGAGGGGCGCCGGAGTCGTGGGGCGTCGGGGCCCCGGGATCTCGAAAGGCACGACAGATCCGCGACGAGAGCGCCGCAGGCGACCCGAAGGGCGGCGGCTTGCCGCCGTCTCGTCGTGGATCTGGCGGGCGTTTCGAGATCTACCAGGGGCCCCGCCACGCAAGGGCCCTCGGGCCCGCGCAGCAGGCCGCAAGGCCTGCGTAGTCGTGGGGGGTCGCGCCAGGGGGGCCGGAGGGCGGCCGCTTCGCGGCCGGTTCCCGGGACGTGGACGGCGCCAGCCGTTCGCGACACGGAACGGAGCGCGACTGCGCGACCCCGGAGGACACCCGGTGCCGCTTGCGGCAGGCGCCCCGAAGAAGAGGCGCTAGCCCGGCGGCCAGGTCATCGCGCGCCCGCCCAGCAGGTGCACGTGGAGGTGGAACACCGTCTGGCCGGCGTTGCTGCCGTTGTTGATCACGAGGCGGTAGCCGCTCTCGGCGAGCTCGAAGCGCCGGGCGAGGTCCCGTGCCACCAGGAAAAGGTGTCCGACGAGCTGCTCGTCCTCGTCTCCCATCGCCTCGATGCTGGCGAACGCCTTGCGGGGGATGATGAGGATGTGGACCGGCGCCTGGGGGTTGATGTCCCGGAATGCGATGCACTGATCGTCCTCGTGGACGAGGTCGGCGGGGAGGTCTCCACTGAGGATCTTGGAGAAGATGGTCTCGGGCAAGGCAACGCTCCTTGGGATCAGGGTGCGACGTGGAGTATTCGCCATCGGCTGCCCAGCGGCAATCCGACCCCCACCGAGCGCCGGCCCGCGCACTACCCTCTGCTCGTGGCCGAGCCCCGCATCACCTGCCTGTCCTCCTTCCCCGGGCGCCCCGCGCGGCAGATCCCCTGGCCCGCCGACGCGCCCACGGCGCTGCACGCCTTGCGCGCCGGGCAGCAGCCCATCGCGTCCTCGTGCTCTGGGGAGACCGTGTGCGGGAAGTGCGGCGTGTTCGTCGAGGCAGTCACCGTGCCGCTCCCCCCCGCAGAGGTGGACGAGGAGGCCATCCTCGCCGCCCTGGACGCCGAGCCCACCGAGCGCCTCGCCTGCCGCATCCGCCGCGAGGACGTGCGCGGGTCGATCGCGCTCCGCACGAACTATTGGTAGCCCCGCCCCGTAGGAGCACACATGGACATCCCCTGGTCGACCATCGGACTCGTCGCCGCCCACGTCCTCCTCGTGGTCACCACCGTCGGCGGGCTCATCGGAAGCTTCATCCCCGCCTTTCCCGGCGCGGTCCTCATCTGGGGTGGCGCCGTGCTCCACGGCCTGGTCACCGGCTGGCAGCCGCTCGGCCTCGTCCCCCAGGCATCCCTCGCCGTGCTCTGTGCTCTCGCCGTCGGCGGACAGCTCGCCATCTCGGCGGCGGGGGCGAAGCGGTTCGGGAGCACGAACTGGGGCGTGTTCGGCGCCGGCGTCGGGATGCTGGTGGGCACCTTCGTCATCCCGGTCCCCATCCTCGGCTCGCTCCTTGGCGCCTTCGGCGGTGCGCTCGGGTTCGAGCTCGCGGTGCAGCGTCGCGCCGCAGCGCGCCAGCCGGCCGAGGAACCCGGGGACCCCGCCCGTCGCCAGGAGCTGGGCCAGGCGAGCAAGGCCGGCCTCGGCGCGGCACTCGGCGCGGTCGCGGGGATGATGGCCGAGATCGGCCTGTCGTTCGTCATGGCGGGGGTCGTGCTCTGGGCCGTCATCTTCTGAGCGACCGCTCTGCGCGCAGGAGGCCCTGACTCCTGACCAGACTCACAGGACTTGCTGGGGGCTGCGGCGCAGGGGCCCACACCTCCTGACCAGACTCACAGGACTTGCCGGGGGCTGCGGCGCAGGAGGCCCTGACTCCTGACCAGACTCACAGGACTTGCCGGGGGCTGCTGCGCAGGAGGCCCTGACTCCTGACCAGACCCACAGGACTTGCCGGGGGCTGCCCCGCAGGGGACCACAACTCCTGACCAGACTCACAGGACTTGCCGGGGGCTGCGGCGCAGGGGCCCACACCTTCTGACCACCCTCACAGGACTTCCCGGGGGCTGCCCCGCAGGGACCCACAACTCCTACCCAGACTCAAAGGACTCCCCGACGCTCCCCGCCGGCGGCTCCGCCTCGAGACCCCGCCCCCCCACGCGCAGCACGGGCCATAGGCCCTGGGAAGCCCGAGCCCATCGCGCCGTCAGCCGAGGATGGGCTCTCCGCCGAAGCGCAGCACCGCCTTCGGCCAGGTGGAGATGGTCTGCTCGAAGGCGTCCTTGTCCCAGTCGCGGATGTCGACGAGCGTCTCGCGCCCCTCGTTGAGGATGACCTCCCAGATCGCGTCCTGGATCCCGTTGTTCGCGTCCTCGAGGAGCGACCGGGTGATCGTCCACGTCTCGAAGATCCGCCGCCCCACCACCGCATGGAGGGCGAGCCCGTTCATCACGATGCGCCCATAGTTCTCCACGGTCATCGGCCCGTCGCGGACGCCGAAGAGGATGATGTCCCCGCCCCGTCGCGTCCCGGCGATCGCGTTGTTCAGCGAGCTGTTGAAGCCCGCCATCTCCATCGACACGTCGGCGCCGTCCCCGTGGGTCGCGCCCTTGACCGCCGCCACCACCGCTGGGTCCGACGCCACCGGGTCCGCCCCCGAGAGATCCGGGACGATCACCTCGTCACACCCCAGCCGCCGCGCCCGCTCCGCGTTCGCCGCGTTGGGCTCGATGCCGATGATCCGTCCTGCGCCGAGCCCGCGCGCCACGAGCACCGCGAACAGGCCGATGGTCCCCGTGCCGTAGATGGCCACCTGCTTGCCCCGCAGATCCACCTTCGTGCACGCGTGCACCGCGTTGCCGAAGGGCTCCTGGACCGCCGCCACCTCCGGGCGAATCCGGGACAGGTCCGTCCGCCACAGCGCCTTCGCCGGCAGCTTGATGTACTCGGCGAAGCACCCGTCGAGCGAGATCCCGATGATCCGGTCCTCCGCGCACACGTGCGTGTCTCCGACCCGGCACTGGGTGCACGTCCCACAGATGATGTGGCTCTCCGTGCTGACGATCTGGCCGGGGGCGTACCCGTACTTGAGCTTCGCCCGGCGCCCCACCTGCACGATCTCCCCGAGCATCTCGTGCCCGGTGATGCGCCGGTCGCCGCCCTCTTCGTCGAGGGAGCCGTGGATCATCTCCCGGAAGGCCTTGCGGAACCAGATCCCCCGGTCGCTGCCGCAGAACCCGCTGTAGAGCACGCGGATGAGCACCGCCGATGCGTCACGCGGGTCCTTCTTCGGGTCGAGGCGCGGCCGCTCCACCTCCAGCTTGCGCAGTCCGCGGCTGCTCTCCCACGGGTCGAGGCTCCGGTCGTAGACGAGGGCCTGCATGGTGTCGGGGAGCTCGAGGTCCCCGGTGACGGTCTGCTGCTGCATATCCCGCGAGCATGGCAGCGACGACCGCCCCCGCCAACCATTCCGCCTCCTCCCCTACCCTGTCGCGATGCGCCCCCCCGCGCGCCGCGCGCTCCAGACCCTCGTCCTCCTCCTGCTCGGCGTCGTGGTCCTGGCCGTGACGGTCTCGTTCTTCGGCACCGACGAGGTGTTGCGCCAGCTCGCCGCGGCCGACCGGCGCTTGCTCGGCTGGGCCGCCCTCGTCTTCTTCACCCAGTTCTTCACCATGGGACTGCGGTGGTGGCTGACCCTGCGGCTGCTCGGCCACCGCGTGCCGTTCGTCTCCATCCTCCGGGCGAACGCGGGGTCCAACTTCCTCAACTTCTTCGCGCCCGGCCACTTCGGCGAGCCCGCCATGGCCGCGTGGCTCGGCCGGACCGGACGCGCAGACGGCGTGGAGGCCTTCTCGGCCCTGGTGGGCGCCAAGGTCCTCGCCACCATCATGAGCTTCATGGTCCTCATCGCCTGCGTGCCGCTGCTCTACGCCCGCACCGACTCGTCCTGGCTCCTCCAGGTGGGGGGGACCGCGACGGCCCTGGGGATCGGCACCCTGATCGCCCTCGTGATCCTGCTCCGACCGGCCGTCGCCTCCTGGGGCGCGCGCCTCGCCGGCCGCATCGTCCGACGCGCCTTCGGAGCGCTGCGCCCGGACCTCGGGGACACGGCCGCCGAGCGCGTCGAGGGCGTCCTCCTCCGCATTCGGGACCGCCTCGCCACCTTCGCGACCCACCCGGGCGCCCTGCTCGGGGCCGCCTCCATCTCGGCCCTGAAGGTCGGGTCGCAGATCCTGTTCGTGGTCCTGCTGTTTCGCGCCTTCGGCCACGAGCTCACCGTCGCCGGTGCCACCTTCCTCGTGACGGTGGACGTGCTCCAGAACGCCGTCAGCATCTGGATCCCCGCGAACCTGGGTGTCCAGGAGGCGCTGATCACCGCGGCCGCCACGGGCGGGCTCGACGTGCTCGGGCCCCTGGCCGCCTCCGCCGCCCTCGCCCAGAAGGGCATCCTGCTCGTCCACATCGGACTGGGCGGTCTGGCCTTCGTCGTCCTGCGGTGGATCGAGCCGACGCCGCCCCCGCCCCCCGGCGAGTCGAGCAGTACACCGCCATTACATCCCCGTTGACTCCGGCCACGGAACGGGCACTCTGGGCACGTTCATCGCCCGCAGTGCCCTTCCTTCCTGGAGAGACCTTGCGCCTCGCCTCCTTCCTCCTCGCCCTCCCCGCCCTCCTCCTGCTCGGGTGCCCCAGCGGCGATCCCGAGCCCGGCACGGACCTCACCTACTACGCCGACATCAAGCCGATGCTCGAGACGCACTGCACGCGCTGCCACCAGCCGGGCGGCCAGGGTGTGGGCGACTTCACGGACGATGCCGAGGCGATGGCCATGGCGGACCGAATGCGGGTGCGGGTGGACGCCGGAGAGATGCCCCCTCCCGTCGCGGACCCCTCTTGCCGCGACTACGAGGGCAGCGAGCACCTGTCGATGCCCGCTCACAAGCGGGATGCGCTCGCCGAGTGGGTCGACGGCGGCAAGCCCATGGGGGAGGCGTCGGAGTACGTCGCCCCGGGCGAGGTCATCGCCCAGCTCGACTCGGTGGACATGACCATCCAGCTCGAGCATGCCTACACCCCGACGTTCGAGGACCCGGACAACCCGGGGAACGAGTACCGCTGCTTCGTCGTGGAGCACGGCCAGGACGAGGACTTCTTCCTCACCGCGATGAACCCGATCATCGACGCCGAGGCCCTCGTGCATCACATCGTGCTCTTCAAGATGCCGCGTGACGAGGTCTGGGACGACTACGACCCGATGGTCGGCAAGGACTGCATCGACGGCACCGGAGGCGCGGACGTCGACGGGATGATCGCCGGCTGGGCGCCCGGCGCGCTCCCCGTCAAGCTCGACCCGGGCCTCGGGCTGCGGGTCAACGCCGACGACGTCCTCGTGATGCAGATGCACTACTTCCTGCCGGGACCCGAGGCCGTCGGCCTCAGCGATCAGAGCGGCTACGAGTTCACCGTCACCGACACCGTGGACACGCCGATCCGCATGCTCCCGGCCGGCATCTTCGACTTCTCGATCCCGGCGGGCGCCGAGTCCCACACCGCCACCGACACGATCAACCTGCCGGACAACATCTCCCTGACGGTCTACGGGACCTTCCCCCACATGCACGTGCTGGGGACGGAGTACCGCGTCTGGGCGGAGCAGGACGGGGTGGAGACCTGCATCTCCGAAGGCGACTACGACTTCGACAACCAGCTCACCTACATGTTCAAGGAGCCTCTGGAGTTCGCCGCCGGCAGCGCCCTGAACATCTCGTGCACCTGGAACAACAGCCCGTCGAACCCGGACCTGCTCGTGGATCCGCCCGTGGACACCTTCTACGGCGAGCGCACCGACGAGGAGATGTGCTTCGCGTTCACGCTGGCCAGCATCCGCTTCGAGTAGCCGGCCGGGCGCTCAGATGCGCCAACGCTCCGAGGCGAGCTCGTGGACGATGTGCTCCACGCAGCCGCCCCCCTCGCTCGCCGCGTGCATCAAGCCGCTGAAGCCGGTCCGCGCGTCGCCGACGACGTAGACCCCGTCGACGTTGGTGCGGCCGTGCTCGTCGGCGTCCGGCGCCTCGAAGCCCCACGGGCTCGTCTTCGTGCCCACGCCCAGGTCGTCGGCGAAGGGGGTGGCGGGGACGCCGAGGATCTCGGCGAGGAAGCCCGCGTCGCGCGGCACCACCTCGCCGGTCTCCAGCTCCACGCCACGCAGGACCCCGTCGTCGTGGTGGAGCGCCACGATCGCGGCGGTGTGGACGGGGACGTCGCGTGCCGCGAGGGCCTCCGCGAGCTCGGCGTCGAGGGAGCGGCCGTGGGTGAAGACGGCGACGTCGTCCGACCAGACCTTGAGCATCGGGGTCATGTGGGCGACGGCGGCCGCTCCGAACAGCGCGAGCCGCTCGTCCCGGTGCTCGTAGCCGTCGCAGAACGGGCACGGGAAGACCGACGTGCCGTAGACGGCGCCGAGGTCGGGGATCCCGAGCTGGTCGAGGTCGTCCACGTAGCCCGTGGCGAGGAGCACGCGTCGGGCGATCAGCCGATCCCCGCTCTCGAGGTGGATGGAGAAGCCATCCTCGGAGCGCTCGACGGAGCGCACTCGATCAGCGCGGTAGGTGACGGACGGGTACGGCGTCAGCTGCTCCTTCGCGAGCCGGAGGAGCTCCAGCGGGTGGACCCCGTCGCGGGTGAGGAAGCCATGGGAGGCCTTCGTGACGCGATTGCGCGGGGACTCGGCGTTGACGACGACCGTCGAGAGGCGGGCGCGGCCCGCGACGAGGGCGCCGCTCATGCCGGCGGGGCCGCCGCCGATGATCGCGAGGTCGAGGGGACGGACAGGAAGGGTGGGTTGCTGCATGCTCTGACGCTACGGCGCTCCCGAGGACGTCGACAGAGCGCGGATCGGGATTCGATCGGCCGATCTTTCGATCCCCCGATCCGGCGCCCCGGAGGAGGGCTAGCCTGAGGCCGTGGAGCACCCACCCGCCCGCTCCGCCCCACACGGGGGCGTCGCTGCCTCGGTCGTCGTGATGCACGAGCAGCTCGATGCGCTCCCCTCTCACCCTCCCGCCACCCACACCGAGCACGTCCTCAGCTACATCGAAGCCGGCCACATCAGCTTCCACTGCGGGGCAGAGGTCCACGCAGGCGCGGGCTCCCTCGTGGTCGTCCCGGCAGGCGTGCCCCACCAGAGCCTGCACGGAGCCCACCTCGATGTGTGGATGGTCTCGTTCTGCGCGACGTGCGTGCAGTTGGCCGAGACCGCCCCCCTGATGAGCGAGTTTCGCCGGGTACGGAGGGGAGCCGCGCCCGTCCTCACCGTGCCCCCGGCCCGCCGCGATCACGTGCGGAGCCTGTTCGCCGCCCTGGAGCAAGAGGCCGGACGCAGCGCGCCGGAGTCGCCCGAGCTGGTCCGCTCCCTGCTGCTGCTCCTCCTCGGCGAGACCCGGCGGGCCTCCCCCGGCGGGGACGTCGAGACCGCCGACGACCTCGCCACCGCGGCCCTCGAGTTCATCCGCGCCCACGCGTTCGAGCCGATCTCCCTGCGCGACGTGGCAGCCGCGGTCCACCGCACCCCGTCGCACGTCGCCTCGGTGGTGAAGGGAGCCACCGGACACACGGTCGGCAGCTGGATCCGGTCCGCCCGGGTCGCCGAGGCCGCGACCCGCCTCGCCCACACGGACGATCCGCTGCCGGCCATCGCCGAGCACGTGGGGTGGCAGGACACGACCCACTTCATCCGCCAGTTCCGCAAGGTCTACGGGGTCACCCCCGCGGCGTGGCGACGCGCTCAGCGAACCCGGGACGGGTGAGCGCCAGAGGGGCGGGTCACGCGGGCGTCGGCGACCAGGACTCGCCCCACCCGGAGTGCTTGCGGTCCCGCCGACGGACCTCCTTCATGCACCGCTGGATGATGGGGTCGTCCTTGTCGAGCGCGTCGGCCTCCTCGAACACGCCGCGGGCGGCGTCGAGATCGCCCGTCTCCATGAGCACGAGGCCGAGGTTGCACCGCAGCGCGGCGTTGTCGGGCGCGAGCTCCACCGCCCGCTCCGCCGCCACCTTCGCCTCCTCCCAACGATGGAGGGAGAGCAGGACCAGGGCCCGCTCGCTGACGACCTCCGCCTCGTCCGGGCGGAGCTGGAGCGACTCCCACAGCGCCTCGGCCGCCCGCTCCCAGTCCCGCATGTCCCGGTAGGCCAGCGCGAGGAAGAGCCAGCCCTCGAACGAGTCCCGATGCAGGTCGAGGGCCTCCATGAGTAGGGGAGCGGCGCGCGTCGGGGCCTGGTTCTTCACCAGCTCCGCCCCTTGCCGGAAGAGGCGGCCGGCTTCGTTCAGCGTGGCCCCGCCGCGGTCGACCCGGGCGAGGTTCGCGCGGATGTACGTGGCGAGCTGCCGCCCCGGCTCGAGCTCCAGGCCCCGCTCGAAGTCGGCCCGCGCGCCCTCGAAGTCCCCGAGCTCCAGGCGGGAGACACCGCGGTTGTTGTGGAGCAGCGCCGAGTCGGGGCGGATCGACAGGGCGACGTCGCACGCCTCGACCGCCTCCTCGTGGCGCCCCAGGTCCTGCAGGTACACCGCGCGGTTCGCGTGGGTCGTGAACTTCCCCGGGGCCTCGCGCAGGGCGCGGGAGAAGAGCCGGTCTGCCTCTTCGTCGTCGCCGAGGTGGTGGGCGGCGAGAGCGACGTTGCCGAGCAGGTGGACCATCCCCGGCTCCAGCTCCATCGCCCGCTCCCAGAGCGCGAGGGCGTCGTCGTACCGACCGGCGTTCGCCCGGAGGCGGCCGAGCTTCTCGCACAGGATGGGGTTGATGCAGCCGCGCTCGACGGCGCGCTGATAGAGCGTGGCCGCGGTGACGGGATCGCCCCCCGCCTCGGCGAACAGCCCTGCGTGGAAGAGGGTGCCGCCGTCGGGGTCGCTGTCCAGCGCCGCCTGCACCTCCTCGATGGCCTCCTCCTGGCGCCCCGCGACCCGCAGGGCCACCCCGTGCCGCTGGCGAGCCCAGGAGAAGTGGGGGTGCTTGCGCGCCACCGCGCGGAGCAGGCGCCGGGCCTCGTCCCGCTTGCCCTGGCTCTCCAGCCGGTCCGCGAGGAGCAGCTCTGCCTCCGCGAACCCGGGATCGATGGCCCGCGCCTCCTTGAGGAGCTGGATCCGCTTCTCCGGATCGAGCTTCGGGTAGCGAGCGAGACAGGCGCGCTTGAAGGCCTCGATGGACTGCGTCCCGCCCATGCGGGCGCGGCGCACGTCCTTGCGCTTGCCCGTCGCCGCCTCCACGGCGTTCGCGGCGAGGACGAGGCGGGCGTCCTGCACGAGCCCGTCGACCAGGTCGACCTCGTCGGCCCAGCGCTCCATGCCCCCCTCGCCCCGCAGACTCACGGAGACCGCGAACCCGTGGCGCACCGGCTCGAGGAAGCCCGTGATCACGTAGTGGGCCGACCACTCCTCGAGCATGCGGTCCACCGCCTCGTTCGAGATGGGCAGCATGCGCGGGGTCGAGGCGCGGATCGGCGCCTCGGAGTCGGTGGCCAGAGGGACGATCTGCACGTCCCCGAGGCGGCCCATGAGCCCGGCGAGGTCCCGCACGAACCCCACCACCATGGCCGCCAGATCCCGGGACTCCAGGGAGACGGTCAGGGTGGGAAGCAGGATCTTCTTGAACGCGGGGAGCTGCGTCCGCCGGCGCCGCACGGCCGGACCGCTCGTGGTGGCGTGACCCAGCGGATCGGAGGTCTGCTCCAAGCGCTCCCCTTGTCCTTCGGTCTCAGGCCCCCTGCGCCTCGAGCCAGCGCTCGGCGTCGATGGCCGCCATGCAGCCCGAGCCCGCGGCGGTCACGGCCTGCCGGTAGACGTGGTCGCCCACGTCGCCCGCGATGAAGATACCGGGGATCTCCGAGTACGTGCTGTCGGGCTTGTGGTGCAGGTAGCCGGCCTCGTCCATGGGCAGCAGCCCCTTCCACAGGTCCGAGTTCGGCTTGTGGCCGATGGCGACGAAGAGAGCCGTCCAGGGGAAGGTCTCCCGGCTCCCGTCCCGCGGGTCCTCGAGGGTCACCGAGGTGACGCCCTCTTCCTTGCTGCCCTCCAGCCCGACCACCTGGCGGAACAGGTGCCACTCGATCTTCGGGTGGGCCTTCGCCCGCTCGAGCATGATCGAGCTGGCGCGGAAGTAGTCGCGCCGGTGCACGAGGTGGACCTTCGTGGCGTACCGCGTCAGGAAGAGGGCCTCCTCCATGGCGGTGTCCCCGCCCCCGACGATGCAGATCTCCTGGTCGCGGAAGAAGGCGCCGTCGCAGGTGGCGCACGCGGACACGCCGTACCCCATGAGGCGCTGCTCGTCCTCGATGCCGAGCCACTTCGCGTCGGCGCCGGTGGCGATGATGATCGTGTCCGCCGTGATGACCTCGTCCGGGTCCTCGTCCAGCTCGACGCGGAAGGGACGCTCGTCGGTGTGCACCTTGGTCACGTCTCCGTAGACGAACTCGGTGCCGAAGCGCTCGGCCTGCGCCTTGAACTTCTCGATGATCTCGGGGCCCATGATCCCGTCGGGGAAGCCCGGGTAGTTCTCCACGTCCGTCGTGATCATGAGCTGGCCGCCGGCCTTGAGGCCCTCGACGACGATCGGGGAGAGAGCCGAGCGCGAGGCGTAGAGCGCGGCGGTGAGGCCGGCAGGGCCGGATCCGATGATCAGGACCTTGGTGTGACGCGCATCGCTCATGGGGGGCTCCTCGGGACGGTGGGCGAGCGGGTCGGGGGACAGCTCGCGAGTGGAAGGGGGCGGGACGATAACCACTCCAGGGCCGCTGTCCAGCCACGCCCGGGGGCCGCGCCGGGGAGCCTGGAGACTCCGGTGGTGCCCGGGTGGACGCAGCGGGTATCGTGCCCCCGGCGAGGTCGACCCGGAGAGCCTCGCGCCGCTGTTACGGAGGCAGACATGCGTCGCTGGACAACCCCCCGCCGCGCCCACGCAGGCCGAGGCTTCACGCTGCTGGAGCTGATGGTGGTGATCGCGGTGGTGAGCATCATCGCCGTCCTCGGCGGCCCGGCCATGAACACCTGGATCCAGCGGGCCCGGCTCAACGAGGCGACCCAGAGCATGGAGCGGAAGCTCAACACCGTGCGGAAGCTCTCGATGGCGAACCGCACCCGCCACTGCGTCCGCTTCACCTCCGACGCCGGCTACGCCAACGGCGGCCCGTCCTACCTCATCGGGCTGACCGTGCAGTCCGAGACGCTGCCCGGGTCCGGGACCTGGGCCACCGTGACGAACCCCACCGAGCTCGCGGGCTGGCAGAACGACGCCGTCAGCGAGCGGTACAAGCTCGTCTCCCTCGAGGGCAACGTGGCGACCACGGACGTCCCCGTGGGGACCGCCAACTGCCAGGGGCTGCTCTACAACGCCCAGGGCTTCCTCGAGAACCCCACGACGGACTTCCCCAGCGACTGCGACGGGCGGGCGTCCGCGGGAGCCGCCTGCATGAAGCTGACCCTGGTCCAGAAGGCGATCAAGGAGCAGCGCACCCTGTGGGTCGACCGCGCCGGCGGGGTCCGCATCAGCGTGGGTCCGGACACGGAGCCTGGCGCCTGACGGTCGCTCCCTGAGCCTCCCCTCCCCTCTCGATCTCTTCGACGCCGCCCCGGCCCCGGGCGCGGCGGCGGTCGTGGTGGGCCGCGAGCCGGGGGTCGCCATCAAGGTCGTGTGCCCGACGGCGGACGGGGTGTCGACCCCGCCCGGACAAGGCCAGGTGCTCGTGCCTCTGCGCGGCGCAGTGCGCGTGGTCGAGACGTCCGACGGCACCACCAAGGTCACGCAGACGGACCGGCGGTCCCGCGAGGCGCGGCTCGGTGTGGGTCAGCTGTGGCGGGTGGCGAACGACGCCGCCTGGGCCCTGGTCGCGGAGAGCGACGCGCCGGTGGTCCTTCAGATCAGCACCTCGGTGCCGCGGGAGGAGTCGCGCGCCGACGACCTGCTCGCGGCGGCCGAGCGGCGCTGGCACATGGGGCCGCGCCGGGTCTTCGGGAACGAGGTCGTCCGGGTGGAGACCGCGGTGGGACGGACGCGCCTGCCCGGTCTGGGCTGGGTGTGGTGGGACCACGAGGCCGAGGGGACGGAGTACGCGCTGATCCTCGCCGGGTCCTTTCGAGCGCGGCTGCGGGAGGGCGAGGACCGGTGGGAGGGGACGCTGGGTCCCGGAGCGCTCCTCGCGATCCCCCCCGGGGTCGCCCACAACTTCGCCGCGCGCACCTGGCGACGACCGTCGGTGGGGCTGATCGTGACCTCCTTGCGGAGGGTGCCCACCGGCGAGGTGAACCGGGAGTCGGTGCGCGGGTTCAGCCCGTTCGTGGACCGGGGGTAGGGCAGACCTACTGCGCTGCGCCCGCCGCGTTGGGCGCCAAGGGCATCGACTCGGCCATCTCCGCCCAGTACCGCGCCTCGCGGTGCAGGTTGTGTCGCCGGCCGAAGTCGGCGAGCTGCTCGAAGCGGGTGCGGGGGTCGAAACGCAGGTTCCAGCGCAGCTTCTCGTGGTCCAGGGGGCAGAGGAGCAAGGAGCCGGCGTCGCTCTCGGCCAGCGAGTTCGTGCCGGCCATGACGCAGTGCCGGTAGTGGACGCAGTGCGCGACGGTGAACTCGTGGCCCATCTCGTGGACCGCCACCTTGAGCGCCCGCCGCAGCGGCTCAGGCTCCCGGACGCGCTGGATGTCCCCCGTGCGTGGGTCCCGCCAGTCCTCCCACACCCGATACATGGAGAAGACACCGACGCGGCGATGGAAGTGCCCCAGGCCGAACACGTACTGGAGCGTGTTCACGTACAGGTCCTCGTCGGTGACCGACAGGCAGCCGGCGTGGGACACGTCGCAGCTGCCCTTGAGCGCCCCGAGGAGCGCCTCGGCGTCGTACTGCCCCTCAGCGCCCCGATCGGGGTTCCATGCCTCGACGGGCAAGGGCTGCGGCGCGCCGAGGATCGCGTCGCGCTGGAAGTAGATGCCCAGGAACTCACGCACCGGCTCGACCAACTCCCGGCCCGCGTCGCCGCGCACCCGGAAGTCCCCCATGACCGAGAGGGAGATGGGGGCGTCGTCCTCCGCCCGATTCGGTCCTTCGGCGCGGTACTGCTCCATCGTCTGGCCGAACTCCCGGAACTGGGCGAGCCACGAGCCGGGAGTGCAGTCCTCCTCGCCGAGCCGCTGCCAGAAGCTGGCGAAGGTCGGCGAGGGGGTGATGTCCGGCGGTGCGACGCGCGCGAGGCAGCGCCGGCCGTGGCGGGCCAGGTACGAGACCTCGTCCGCCGGGGAGACGACCGGGCGCTCGACGACGAAGTGGGCGATGGAGACCGAGAGCCCGAACGTGAGGGCGACGCTGACCGTGATCAGCCCCGTCCAGCCCAGCCATTGGCGCCGCCGTTCGTCCACGTCGCTCCTCGACCCCACCACCTTATCGCCGCCCTGGGGAGATCCCGAAGGGCAATTCCGTGCGGAGAGGACCCGACCGTCGCCCGAGGCCCGGCGACTCCTCGCCTCGAAGGTGCTCGAGACCGGCGGGATCGATCGATCAGGCCACGGCGCGGAGCCCGGCCGCGAACTCCCGCAGGGCGGCGGCGGTGACGTGCATGCGCAGGCCGGACTGGTGACGGCCGCGAACAGCCCGCGACTTCATCGCCGGGTTCATCCGCACGAGGTCGAGCCACATGACCACCTGGAAGGTCAGGTGCTCCCCCTGCCCGGACGCCTTGATCTCGATGGAGAGGCCGGGGCCGATGGGGTCGTGGCGGAGCGCGGACACCTCCCCTTCGGCGGCGGAGGCGAGGCCCTCGGCGAGGGCGCGGAGGCCTTCGCGGGGCTCGACGACCCCGAACGTGGAGACGAAAGGCGCCGGCGGCTCGGTGGGGACGTCCCGGGCGAGGAAGTGGACGTCGCACAGGCGGTCGTTGCCGCGGGCGACGAAGTCGTCGAGGGCGAGCCAGAGCAGGTCCCGCTCGTCGCGGAGGATGACCATGGGGACGTCGAGGGGGGTCGGTGCGGTCACGAGGTGGCCTCGGGGAGCAGCGGCGGGGTGTTGCGGTCGGGCTCGAAGCCGCAGAGGACGGCGCCCCACCCGGTGATGGCGGCGCCGAGGAGGATGAGGTCGGGGGGGACCCAGGCGGCGACGAGGCCCGCGGCAAGCGCCAGGGCCGGGAACACGCCGCTGCGGAGGAAGGGCAGGCTTCGGGACGCCACGCGCGCGCACAGGACGAGGAGGACCTGGGCGGCGACCAGGGAGACCGCGCACTCCAGGCCGCCGCCGACCTCCCAGCCGAAGGGGCGGAAGGTGTGGGCCGCGGCCTCCGCGAGGGGGACGGCGTCGAGGTCGCGCAGGGACCGGCCGGTCAGCGCCAGCAGCAGCATCGGCAGGCCGACCAGGGTGGCGACGCTCACCAGGCGCGGGACCCAGTGGTGCAGCAGCGGGCGCGACTTCGCCAGCGGGAGGGCGCCGGGCCCGGGGAGGGTGGTGATCCACAGGAGGGCGAGGGGAGCCAGGAGCGCGTCGGGCGCCGGCGCGGGGCGCACGTCAGGGACGACGCCGCGGTCCACCAGCGGCACGAGGGCGACGAGGACGGGGACCACTCCGAGGAGCGCGGGGAGGAGCAGCGCCGGGCGCGGAGAGCGCAGGCGGGATGCGAGGGCGATGACCACCGACGGCACGAACAACGCGCCGAGGACGATGAGATCGCCGAGGGTCAGGGCCGGAACGGTGGGCGCATCGACCGGCAGATCCGCCCAGGCCTGCATCAGCGCGAGGAGCCCGTGGCGAGCCAGCCAGCCCGCGGCCAGGGCGCCAGCGGCGAGCCAGAGGACCCCGACGGGGCGCGCGGAGAGGCCCGGAAGCGCCGAGCGGAAGGAGCCGAGGAAGGACACGCCCCCGGCGATCACCCACAGGCCCCACCAGGCAGCGCCGCCGTCGACGCCGGCCATGGCCCGCCCCGCGACCGCGAGGACGAGGCCGCAGCCGAGGAGGAGGGCGAGGGCGGATGGGGTCGGGCCCGGCAGCGCGCGCTCGGTGGCGGAGGTGGTGGTCACGGGGCGTTCATATACACTCCGCGCCCCGCCCGCAGGACTGCGGGCCAGCCTGGCGGCTTCCCAAGGAGATTCGAACGATGAAGATCAACGACGCAAAGGCGATCGTCACTGGTGGTGCGAGCGGCATGGGACGCTCCTTCGTGCTCGGCCTCGCGGCGGACGGCGCGGACGTGGTCGCGGCGGACATGAACGCCGAGGGGCTGCAGGAGGTCGTGGCGGCGGCGAAGGAGCTGCCGGGGACGGTGTACGGCCGGACCTGCGACGTGTCCAACGAGGACGACGTCATCGCGATGATCGATGGCGCCCGGGACGACATGGGCGGCCTGAACGTGCTCGTGAACAACGCGGGGATCTTCCGCGACGGACTGCTGGTCAAGACGGACCGGGAGACGGGCAAGGTGAAGGGCTCCATGAGCCTCAAGAACTGGCAGAAGGTCATCGACGTCGACCTGACGGGCCCGTTCCTGTGCACCCGGGAGTTCGCCCGGAACTTCATCGACAACGACAACGGCCCCGAGGGCGTGATCGTGGGCATCAGCTCGGTGTCCCGGCACGGGAACATGGGCCAGAGCAACTACTCGGCGGCGAAGGCGGGACTCGTGGCGGACACGAAGCTGTGGTCGCTGGAGCTCGCGCGGTACGGGATCCGGACCGGAGCGATCGCGCCGGGGTTCATCCAGACCCCGATTCTCGACGGCATGAAGCCGGAGATGCTCGAGAAGATGGTGCGCGGCGTGCCCCTGCGCCGCACGGGGACCCCCCAGGAGATCTACGCCGGCGTGCGCTTCATCGTGGAGTGCGGCTACTTCACCGGCCGGTGCATCGACATCGACGGCGGGCTCGTGCTCTAGACGCCGACGACGCTCAGTGAGCTGACGGCCGCGTCCTCCGCGAGGGGGCGCGGCCGTCGTGCTTGGGGGCCGACGCTCCTCCCCTACCCGATCGCCACCACCTCCAGCTCGACGAACCCGCCCGGGCGGTTCATCTCCGCCACGTCGCCTTCGCCGAGCCCGAGCAGGGCGCGGGCGATGGGGGCCTGGGGTGAGACCACGCGCACGCGCGCGGGGAGCACCTCGTTCCCCTGCCCTCCCGGCAGGATCGCCATCCAGCGCTCTTCGTCGCCGTCGTCCACCTGGAACACGACCCCCGCGCGCACGACGTCGCTGCCGTCGCCCGGCGGGATCGCCGCCAGCGCTCCGAGGGCGTCCTCCAGGGCGGCCACGCGCATGAGCAGGCCCGCCCGCATCGCCCCGCGCTCGCTGACCGCGCCGCGCTCGCCGCGGCTCGCGGGCCGGTGGTCGCCGTCGACCCGCATCCCCTCCTGCGCCGAGCGCGCTCCGGTCTTCAGCGCCGCGATGCGCTCTTCGAGCCACGCACGGTGGGCGGAGATCACGGCGCTGCTGGTTGGGTCCTCGCTGGTCATCGACAGAAAGTTGCAGAAAATGTGGGGCCCCGTGTCGATCGCGCCTCACCTCGCGCGTCGTCTTCACGAAACCGGGCGGAGCTGCCCACCACGACACGCGGGCATCGCCCACAACGAGGAGACCCTTCCATGGCCTACACCACCAACCAGTTCTGCTGGCACGGCATCATCACCACCGACACCGAGAAGGCCACCACCTTCTACGGCAACGCCCTCCCCTTCAGCATCGTCACCACCGAGATGGGCGGGGACAACGTCTCCATGGTCGCCGCAGGCGACATCCCGCGCGCCCACATCGCCGCCCCGCCCGCCGAGGGCATCCCCTCCCACTGGGAGCACTACCTCCGCGTCGACGACGTGGACGCGTCGACCGCCGCCGCCGAGGCGAACGGCGGGCAGGTCCTCGTCCCCCCGACGGACATCCCCCCGGGCCGGTTCTCGGCGGTGGCGTCCCCGAGCGGTGCCGTCTTCAACCTCTTCCACGAGGCCGACGAGGCCACCGCCGCCAACCCGCCCGCCGGGGCCGGCTCCGTCCACTGGACCGAGCTCCACAGCAAGGACGTGGACGCCGACCTCGCCTGGCTGACCAGCAGCTTCGGGTTCGACATCGACGAGATGCCGATGCCCGACGGTCCCTACTTCATCCTCAAGAGCGGCGACGCGATGTGCGGCGGGGTCATGGCCCAGCAGAACCCCGAGGCTCCGGCCATGTGGCTGCCCTGGATCGAGGTCACCGACGTGGACGCGACGCTGTCCAACATCGACGCCGCGGGCGGCCGCGCCGTCACTCCGCTCATGGACGTCCCCACGGTGGGCCGCATGGCCGTCGTCGCCGACCCCACCGGTGGGGTGTTCGGGGTCATCACCCCGGCGGCGCAGGCGTAGCCAGAGCCGAACGCAGAGAACCGGCGAGGCGCCCGCGCGAGCATCTGCCTGCGCGGGCGCCGCAGCCGGCGCTTGACCCTCCGGCATGGGTGCGTACCCTCCGCGCCATGTTCTGGAACAAGAAGGGGTCCCCCCCGCCCAACGACGAGCGCCTCATGGCCGCCCTGGCCACCGTGCAGGACCCGGAGCTGCACAAGGACCTCGTCACCCTCGGCATGGTCAAGAAGGCCATCCTCGACGGCTCCACCGCCCACGTGGGCATCGAGCTGACGACGCCGGCCTGCCCGCTGAAGGAGACGATCCGCCAGGACGTCTCCAGCGCCATCGCCTCCGCCATCCCCGGCACTACCACCGAGATCGAGTGGTCCGCCCAGGTCCGCAAGGGCCGCTTCGGCGGCGGCGGCCACACCCAGAACCTGCCCGGCATGGAGGAGGTGGCGAACGTCGTCCTCGTCGCGTCCGGCAAGGGCGGGGTCGGCAAGTCCACCGTCGCCACGAACATCGCCTGCGCCCTGTCGCGCACCGGCGCGAAGGTCGGCCTGCTCGACGCCGACATCTACGGCCCCTCCATCCCCACGATGTTCGCCGAGCACCGGGACGTGGTCTCGAACGACGGCAAGACCATCCAGCCCATCGAGAACGGCGGCCTCAAGCTCATGTCCATGGGCTTCCTGGTCCCCGCCGAGAAGGGGCTCATCTGGCGCGGCCCGATGCTCACGTCCGCCGTGACCCAGTTCCTCCGAGACGTGGCCTGGGGCGAGCTCGACTACCTCGTCGTCGACCTGCCCCCCGGCACCGGTGACGTGCAGCTCACCTTCGCTCAGGCCCTCAAGGTCACGGGCGCGGTCATCGTCTCGACGCCCCAGGACGTCGCCCTCGCCGATGTGGTCCGCGCCAAGGCCATGTTCGACCAGGTGAGCATCCCGGTCCTCGGCCTCGTCGAGAACATGAGCTACTTCGTCTGCGACGGCTGCGACAAGCGCCACCCCATCTTCAACCACGGGGGCGCCAAGCGCGCCGCCGAGCAGATGAAGATCCCCTTCCTCGGCGAGCTGCCGCTGGTCCCCGCGGTGCGTGCTGCGGGCGACTCGGGCACGCCGATCGTGATGGCCGAGCCCGACAGCGACGTCGCCCGCACCTTCGTGGGCATCGGACGCATGCTCGCGGGCGGAATCTCCGTGCTCAACGCCGAGGCCGAGGCCCGAGCAGCAACCCAGGGACGCAGCGCCGCCGCCGGCCGCTCGCTCCCCATCATCGGCTAGGACGAGCCCATGGCGTTCGGCAAGCTCTTCAGCAAGCTCACGGGCAAGAAGGACCCGGCGACCCCCGTCACCGACTCCACGCCCGACGACTGGAACCGCGCGGACAAGAAGGAGCCGGTCGCCGCGGCGGCCGTCGACGGTCCGCCGTCCATCCGCTTCGACAACCTCGACGTAGCGATCGACGTGGAGCCCGGCACCACCATCCTCGACGCCGCGGTGAAGGCCGGCATCGACCTGAACCACTACTGCGGGGGGATGGCGTCCTGCGGGTCGTGCATGGTCACCGTCGTGAGCGGGAACTGCTCGGAGATGGATGACATGGAGGAGGCCACCCTCGACGTCGTCATGGAGGACGACCGGGACCGTCTCGGCTGCCAGACCCGCATCCTCGGGCCCGTCACGGTCATCGTCCCGCCCCAGGACTGAGCACCTCGACGCGGGTCCTCCCCCTCCGTAGGGTGCGCCCCACAGGGGGACTGGAGGACCACATGCTCATCGGATTCCGGGGCGCAGCACTCCGCGCGCTCCTCGCGCTGACCGCCATCAGCCTCGCGGCCTGCCCTCCCGCAGGCGACGACGACGACGAGGCAGGCGGCAGCGGCATCGTCACCTTCGAGATCGACGGGACGACCTACACCACCGAGGTGGTCGGGGCGAACCGCATCGACGCCGACGGCTTCCTCGTCATCAGCTACCAGCAGGACAGCACCCGGGGCGATCTCGGCGCAATCCGGGGCAGCATCAGCCTCGCGTCGGGGTACACCGGACCGGGCAGCTATGGCCCCCTCGACCGGACCACCGACTACGGCTGCAACGTCACGGTCGACCTGCCCGGAGGCGGCGAGGCGGGCTGGCAAGGGCCCCCCGCGGACACCAGCGGCGACGGCGCCATCGTCATCGACACGGACGACGGCCTCGACATCACGGGGACGGTCAGCTGGACCGCCTACCTGTGGAACGACGAGTCGACGACGACGCCCATCACGGGCACCTTCGACGTGACGGCTCCCGAGCAGGAGTAGCTCCCAGGGAGCGCGGCCTCAGGCCGGGAACAGCCCGTTCAGGCGTCCCACGACCTCGTCGTCCAGGGACAGCTCGGCGGCCGCGACGTTGTCCTCCACCTGGGAGACCTTCGTGGCGCCGACGATGACGCTGGCCACGTTCTCGTGGCGCAGGGCCCAGGCGAGCGCGAGGCGGGCCGGGGTCGTGCCCAGACCGTGGGCGATCTCCACCATCTCGTCGACCCGGCGCAGCACGTCCGGGTGCAGGTCGTCCCCCATGAACATGTTGCGCGACTCGTCGGCGCCGCGGGAGCCCGCCGGCCGGGCCCCGCCGCTGTACTTGCCGGTGAGCACTCCCTGGGCGAGGGGCGAGAACACCACCTGCGAGAGCCCCAGGCGCTGACTCTGCGGCACCACCTCCGCCTCGATGTAGCGCTGGAGCAGGGAGTAGGGCGGCTGGTTGCTGATGGGACGCGGGACCCCGAGCTGGTCGGAGAGGGTGCACGCCTGGGCGATCTGCTCCGCCGTCCAGCAGGAGACGCCCCAGTACAGGACCTTGCCCTGCGCGATGAGATCCCCCATCGCCCGCACCGTCTCCGCGACCGGCGTCTCCGGGTCGAAGCGGTGGCACTGGTACAGGTCCAGGTAGTCCGTGCGCAGGCGGCGCAGGCTCCCGTCGATGGACTCGAAGAGGTGCTTGCGGGACAGCCCCTTGTCGTTCGGGTTGTCCGACATGGGCCAGAACGCCTTGCTGGCGAGCACGATGTCGCTGCGCTTCACGGTGGTGAGGACCTCGCCGAGGACCTCCTCGGCCGCGCCCTTCGCGTAGATGTCCGCCGTGTCGATGAAGATCACGCCGAGCTCGAGCGCCCGCCGCACGCAGGCCGCCGTCCGCTCGCGGTCGACTCCGCTGCCGTAGGTGAGCCAGGACCCGAGGGCCACCGTCGAGACCTTCAGGCCCGAGTTGCCGAGGTTGACGTACTCCATGCTCTCTTTCCTCCCGCGGTCGGCTCAGTCGCCGCCCACGCTCCATCGGTCTGTCGACAACACGCGGACACCGTCCTTGCTCGCCTCCACGAGGCGGACCTCCACCTCGCCGCTCGCCGCCACCGCGACCCAGGCGAACCCGCCGGCGAGACTCGGCCCGCCGAAGTAGCGAGTCACCGCGTCGCCGTCGCCCGGACACGGGGTGAGGTGGGTCGAGCCGCGGCCGCGAAACCCGCGCCCGGAGGGCCCGCCGACGACCACCGCCGGGGCGCCGGGCTCCTGGCAACCGGGGCCGTAGGCCTGCAGGTCATGGTCGTGACCCGCCGCCGCGAACGCGACCGAGCACCCCCCGTCGATCGCCTTCGCCAGCGTCGCCCGGAGCGAGGACTCCACCTGGGCTTCGTGCAGGTGATGCAGCCCCTGGGACGACAGAGGGTGGTGCCCGAGCCACACGACCGGCGCGCCGGTCCCGCAGGCGGTCTCCAGGGCCGCGTCGCCGAGCCCCGGCATCCCATCCCCGGGGTTGGCCACCGAGTCCGTGTCCACCGCCGCGATGGCGAGCAGCGTCTTCCCGGCCGGGTCCTGGAGGCGCGCGGCGTAGCTCGACGAGGGGAGGACGAACCCGTCCTTGCCGTCCGTCGCGTAGAGGACCTCGCGCTTCAGGTGGGGGTTCTCCTCGTGCCGGTACTCGTGGTTGCCCAGCGCGGCGAGGAAGGGGAAGCCCAGGCGGCGGAACCCACCGCCCCAGATGGCGGACCAGTGCTGCGCCGCGCGGACGCCGTCGTCGTAGAGGATGTCCCCGGGGAGGAGCCCCAGATCGCAGCCGTGCTCACCGCACCAGGACTGGGCTCCGAGCAGGGTCAGCCGCAGGGTCTCCGTCGGGAGCCCCACGTCGCCGGCGATGAGCAGGCGGGTCGGGCCCGACGGGCACGGCAGGGCGGCGCGCTCGGTCCACGCGCCGTCCACGTGCAGCTCGAGGGCGCAGCGCTCCACCGGAGTGCCCGCGGGGTCGGCCGGGGCCGGAGGGGGTGCGGGCGTGGGAGCAGGAGGCGCGGGCGCGGGGGCGACCGGTGGCGGGGCAGGCGGCGGCGCCGTCGAGCGGGGACACCCGAGGAGCGAGGCCATGAGGGGCACGAGGAGGGCCCAGGGGACGAGTCGCTGCACGGGGCGCACCGTAGCCGCCGCGGTGGGACAATGGGTCATGCCGCCCGGGTCTCGCTACGCCGCTCACCTCGCTCGGGGCCTCGCCGCCTACGAGGAGCGGACCGGTCGACGGCCCTCCGAGGCCGAGCTCGACGTGGAGCGCCCTGCGGTGCGCGCCGCCTATGACCGGTTTCGCCGCAAGCTGGTCCGGGCGCCCCTCGGCGCGACGGCCGGCGAGTGGGCCCACCTGGAGCTCGGCGACAAGCGCGTCCTGCGGGAGCGGCTCGACGGGGACCGCCTCGATGCCCTGCGCCAGCGGTGCGCCCGTGACGGCTGGGAGCTCGAGGTACGGGCCCTGCCCTCGGCCACGAGATCCCACGCAGTGGACGGGGCCGACACCGCCCCCTTGCGCGGCTACCACGCCTACGTGGGGCGGGAGCGGGACCTGCTCGTCGAGGCCGCCGACCTCGACGGCAAGATGATCCCCCACCAGGCCGCACCGGACGAGCACCCCGAGGGCGCCACCGCGGACGAGACGCGCCGCCTCGGGGAGCTGCTGGGCTACCCCGACTGCTGCACCGCCGCCTTCGCGCGGCACCACGGCATCGGCGTGGACAACTGGCGCCCCATCGCGTCCGCGGCCGCCGCCAGCGCCCGGTTCGACTGGCGCCTGGACAACCTCACGCTCGGGTACCTCCACCTCGTGGCCTGGTTCCCGTGCACCTACGACTGTGCCGCGTCGCTCGCCATCGCGGAGCGCGTCGCCGCCTCGCTCCGCGCGCGCCACCCCGACCGCTACGAGGCCGCCGTCGCCCCCCTGACCTGGCCCCGGGTCTACTTCGACGAGCGCCGGCAGCTGCTCCTCGACGGAGCCCCCGCGGACGGGGAGCTCCGCTACCGCGCCGTGCACACCCCCTACGCCCTCGACCGGCAGGCCGGCTCCGCCGCGTACGAGTGGGTGTTCTTCGCGGATGTGGCCGAGACCGTCGCCCGGGGTGACCGGCTGTGGCTCGAGGGAGACGAGCTGGTCGTGGCGCGGTCCGACGCCGAGCTGTCCCGGATCCACGCGCCCGACGCCGTGCTGCTCCCCTTCGCGCGCTGAGTCCCGAGAGGCTCGCTGCCCCGTTGTTCCGCGAGCCCGGCGAGGTCCTCTCCCCAGCAGGCGTCGACCCTTGTATAAGGCCCGCCATGCGTACCGCTCATCTGCCCCTTCTCGCGCTCCTCGCCCTGCCCCTGGGCTGCCCGACCGCGTCCGTCGTCGACGACGACGACAGCACCGAGGCCCCGACGCCGAACCCCCTCGAGGCGGTCGATGTCACCGAGGAGTTCGACCTGCCTTGCCTCTCCGCGCCGGTCCACGTGGTCCGGACCGAGCTCGACCACCCCCACGTCTACGCCGAGAACGACAACGACCTCGCCTGCGCGATGGCGTTCGTGACCGCCCAGGACCGCTACTTCTCCATGGAGCTCGCCCGGCGCCTCGGCCTCGGGACGCTGTCTGAGATCCTGGGCGACCTGGCCCTCGACGCAGACATCGAGCAGGCCGCCATCGGCTCCCGCAAGGTGGCCGACAACCTCCTCGCCGCCGCCGACGAGGACATGCGCGCCTACTGGGACGCCTACGCCGCCGGCGTGAACGCCTACATCGGCCTGGTGAAGGAGGGACGGTTCCCGGTCGCGCCCGAGCTCGAGGTCGCCGCTCCCCTGCTCGGCTACGACGACCCCACCGACATGATGCTCGAGTGGGACACGCGCGCGATGGCCGGGATGGCGGCGACGCTCAAGTTCCAGCTCAGCTGGGAGACCAACGAGCTGGGCCATCAGCGCGGCGTCGACCAGCTCGTGGACTGGGGCACCGGCATGCCGGAGGAGGACCTGCGCAAGGACGGCGCCCGGTTCGACATCCTCGAGCACGTCCGCCCCGTCTACCCCATCGCCTCCGACGCGGGCGAGTCGGGGAGCGCCGCCGCATGGGACGACGCCTGGTACGAGGCGAACCCCGGCGAGGCGCGTGACGGCGGCGAGCTCCCGCCGCTCCGCCCGACGCTCCAGCCCGGCCCCCGCGTCGAGCGCGGCGTCCTCGACCGGGCCATCGCGCGCGGCGAGGAGCTCCAGCACCGCTGGGGCCACGACGGCGACATGGACTGGGGCTCCAACGCCTGGGCCATCGGGCCGGACCACACGGCTTCGGGCCACGCGATCATGGCGGGCGACGGTCACCTGCCCCTGACGGTCCCACCCCTGCTCTACAACATGCACCTGGACACGCAGCTCCTCGGCGGCGGCGACTGGCACATGATCGGGGTGACGATTCCGGGCACGCCGGCCCTCGGCCTGGGCACGAACGGCGACGTCTCTTGGAGCCACACCTGGCTCGGCATCGACGTGAACGACTGGTACCGCGAGGAGATCGTCCTCGACGAAGGCGTGCCGGTCGCCACGATGTTCCAGGGCAACGAGGTGCCGCTCGTGGCGGTCACCGAGACCTTCGCCATCGACGTGCCCAACGGCGGCGAGACGATCGAGATCGTCCGGTACGAGACCGGCGACGGCCGCCTCCTCTACTCCATGGAGGGCACCGGCGCCTCCGACGACGACGAGGGCGCCATCAACGTCGGCGGAGACTGGATCATCCCCGCGGACGTGGACGGGGACGGCGTCGTCACCGCCATCTCCTCGGTCTACAACGGCTTCTTCGAGGAGGACATGATCGAGCACGTCGTCGGCTGGAACCAGGCGGCCGACGTGGACGAGTGGGCCGACCACCACAGCAAGCTCAGCTACGGCCAGTCCTTCACCGTCGCCGACACCCAGGGCAACGTGATGTACAGCAGCTACCAGCCGGTGGCCTGCCGGACCTACCTCCCCCGGGACAACGACGGGGTGCCCCTGCCGGGCGCCCACCCCCAGCTGCTCATCGACGGCACCGAGTACCCGAGCTACGAGGTCCGCTACACCGCGGAGCGCACGCTGGACCCGGCGAAGAACGACGAGCGTGCCTGCATCGTCACCTACGACGAGTACCCCAACATCAAGAACCCGGCGCAGGGGTACGTCGTCACCGCGAACAACGCGCCCCACGGCGCCGCCTTCGACAACAACATCTGGAACGACCCCATCTACATCGGTGGGCCCTGGTACGCGAACTACCGCGCGAACCGGATCTCCCAGCTCATCGAGGACCAGAGCGGCACCATCGACGTCGCCATGGTGAGCGAGCAGCAGGGCGACCACCGCAGCAACCTCGCGGCGCGCTACCTGGGCGATCTGCTCGACTCCCTCGATCTCGCGGAGGCCTACGCCGCCGACGGCGAGGTGGGCGACACCACCGCCGGGCGCATGGCCGCCGACTACGCCGCGAACAGCACCGCCTGGGACGAGGCCAAGCAGCGCCTCATCGACTGGCAGCTCCGCGGCATGGTCGCCGACTCGGGCGTCGAGACCTTCTACAACTCCCCCATCGGCGACGAGGTCGAGAACTCCATCGCGACCGTCATCTGGAACACGACCATCGGCCGCGTGCAGGACAAGGTCCTCGGCGACGAGGGCTTCCCGAGCATCTACCGCCCCGGCGGCACGCAGGGCCGGGCCCGCGCCTTTGACCTCTTCATGCGCGGCCGCGGCGCCGGCAACCCGCTCGGCCTCGCCTCCTGGAACGAGGACACCGAGGAGCCGATCTTCTTCGACGTCGTCTCCACCCCGGAGATCGAGACGTCGCACGAGGTGTTCGTCGAGGCGTTCATCGAGGGGCTGGCGTTCCTGACGACCCCGCGGGAGAGCGACCGGTCGGGCGGCTACAACACGGACGACCAGGACCAGTGGCTCTGGGGCCTCAAGCACTACGTCCGCTTCGACTCCATCGTCACGGAGTTCCTGGGCGACGGCGGCGCGTTCGGCGCGGTGTTCGCCCAGTTCGCCATCACCCCGGACGTCCTGCCGCTCGACGACCCGCCGCCGACGCCGGGGCATCAGCTCTTCGCCTTCCCCGGCTTCCCCCGACCGGGCGACGCCTTCGCGGTGGACGCGGCGGGCGGCGTGAACAGCAGCCGGTACAGCTACGGCTCGGGTCCCGTGATGCGCATCGTCGTGGAGATGAACCCCGACGGCATCACCGGCGTGAACGTGCTGCCCGGCGGCCAGTCCGGCATCAACACCAGCGAGCACTTCGCGGACCAGGCGGCGCTCTGGCTCGGCAACGAGACCTTCCCGCTGCGGTTCTACGTCGACGACGTGATCGCCGGCGCCACCGGCCGCGAGCTGCTCTCCCCAGCCGAGTGAGCGACTCGCTCTCGGACGCCTGGGACCTGGGGCGGAGGGATCCGGCCCGGGTCCTCGCGCTCACGGAGGACCTCTCCCGGGTCGGCCCCGTCGAGCAGGCCCGCGGGACCGCCGCGCGCGCCCATGCCCTACGCCGGCTGGGGCGGAGCGAAGAGGCCCGAGAGCTCGCGGAGTCCATCGGCGACGCCGATCCCCTGGCCGCTGCGCGGCGGGACGTACTCCTGGGGAGCCTGCTCCTGGACGAGGGGCAGTACGTCGGAGCGGCGACCGCGTTCCGTCGGTCCGAGGATGCCTACCGGGAAGCCGACGACTTTGCAGGGGTCGCCGGCGCCCGCACGAACCTGGCCCTCGTGTATCGCCACCTCGGGGACCTGCCGGGCGCCCTCGAAGCGCTGCGCTCGACGCTCGGCCAGTTCTCGTCGGCCCGGGACACCTACGGCCTCGCGGTCGCGCTGCTCAACGCGGCGCAGATCGAGCGGGAGCTCGGGGACGCTCGGGCGGCGCGGGTCCACATCGAGCAGGCGTGGGAGCTCACGCAGAAGCTGGACAACCCCGTGTTCGGGGCGTTCGTCCACTCGGCGCTGGGGGCGATCTGCGCCGCGGACGGAGACGTGGACCGCGGGATCGTCGAGCTCGAGGCCGCGGTGGCCGAGGCACGCCAGGTCGGTGCACCGCCCGCGCTCGCGGAGGCGCTGGGGAGCCTGGCGCAGGTGGTGGCCCCTACGGATCCCCACCGGGCCCGTGAACTCCTGGCCGAGGCGCTGCCCCACACGCAGACCGCGGGGCGCTGGACCCAGGTGAGCGCTTGGCTGGCCATGGGAGACCTCGCGACGTCGGACGCCGAGCGCCTCGATGCGTTCGAGACGGCGGCGGGCCTCGCGGAGCGGCTCGAGGTCTCCGAGCGCACGGTCTATCGCGACGTCGCCGCGCTGGTGCGCAACGGCGTCCCCGTCCGCGGCGAGGCGGGTGTGGGCTACCGCCTCGACCGCGGCTTCGAGATG